>Ga0183096_1000068_pt1 | contig 260018 bp, 225 predicted proteins | sample Biomet5_FD_127791 | JGI IMG/M metagenome (GOLD analysis project Ga0183096, IMG submission 127791) | Microbial communities from bioreactor (seeded with sewage sludge) at LBNL, California, USA - Biofuel metagenome 5 (version 2) (version 3) | ecosystem: Engineered > Bioreactor > Anaerobic >...
CTCTCAGTTCGGATCGAAGTCTGCAACCCGACTTCGTGAAGCTGGATTCGCTAGTAATCGCGCATCAGCCATGGCGCGGTGAATACGTTCCCGGGCCTTGTACACACCGCCCGTCAAGCCATGGAAGTTGGGGGTGCCTAAAGTACGTAACCGCAAGGAGCGTCCTAGGGCAAAACCGATAACTGGGGCTAAGTCGTAACAAGGTAGCCGTACCGGAAGGTGCGGCTGGAACACCTCCTTTCTGGAGCAGTTGTTTATCCTTAAGGTTTGGTTTTACCCTGTGCTACTATTTTATAATCCATCAAGATAAAAAGAGAGGACACCCGATAAGAGGTGTCTTGGAGACGAAAGAGACTGAAGATGTGCGCCGCAAGGCGTCCATAAGGTTGTTTCCGGCAGTAGTGAATGGACAGTCCTATAGCTCAGTTGGTTAGAGCGCCACACTGATAATGTGGAGGTCGGCAGTTCAACTCTGCCTGGGACTACTTCAAAATCCCGGGAGCCGTCGTGAAGAGTATTTCTTTGAGTAATCTTTAGCGTATGGAACCATAGTAATCGGGGGATTAGCTCAGCTGGCTAGAGCATCTGCCTTGCACGCAGAGGGTCAACGGTTCGAATCCGTTATTCTCCACCAGCGTGATGATCGTAAATAAGGAAGCGGAAGAGAAACAGACGCAGCCGACTCGTGAATCACAGACGATCTTTGACATATTGGAAAAAAGCAAAAAAGTAAGAAATAAGGAAAGAGCACCGTATGAGAGATACGGCTCTTAAACGAGTGAAGAAAGAAAGTAAGCAAGGGCGCATGGCGGATGCCTAGGCTCTCAGAGGCGAAGAAGGACGTGATAAGCTGCGATAAGCTACGGGAAGCTGCAAATAGGCTTTGATCCGTAGATTTCCGAATGGGGCAACCCACATGAGTGAAGCTCATGTATCCCGTAAGGGAGGCGAACGGGGGGAACTGAAACATCTCATTACCCCCAGGAAGAGAAAATAAGAATGATTCCCCAAGTAGTGGCGATCGAACGGGGAAGAGCCCAAACCAAAACTGTTTCGGCAGCATTGGGGTTGTAGGACCACGTGGTGGTAGAAAGGATTTAAGTGGAACGTACTGGAAAGTGCGGCGAAAAGGGTGATAGCCCCGTACACGTATCGATTTTTTCTCCTAGTGGTATCCTGAGTAGCGCGGGGCACGAGAAATCCTGTGTGAAGTGGCGGGGACCATCCCGTAAGGCTAAATACTCCTGAGAGACCGATAGTGAACCAGTACTGTGAAGGAAAGGTGAAAAGAACCCCGAACAGGGGAGTGAAATAGACCCTGAAACCATGCGCTTACAAGCGGTCGGAGCCCTTTAGTGGGGTGACGGCGTGCCTTTTGCATAATGATCCTACGAGTTAACGTCACCGGCCAGGTTAAGCGATTCAGTCGCGGAGCCGAAGCGAAAGCGAGTCTTAATAGGGCGGATAGTCGGTGGTGTTAGACGCGAAACCAAGTGATCTACCCATGGTCAGGATGAAGGTTGGGTAACACCAACTGGAGGTCCGTACCGTTATACGTTGAAAAGTGTTCGGATGAACTGTGGGTAGGGGTGAAAGGCTAATCAAACTTGGAGATAGCTCGTACTCCCCGAAATGCATTTAGGTGCAGCCTCGGGTGATTTCTTTTGTGAGGTAGAGCGACTGATTGGATGAGAGGGCTTCACCGCCTATCGAGTCCAGACAAACTCCGAATGCGCAGAAGATTATCCCGGGAGTGAGGGCGCGGGTGCTAAGGTCCGTGTCCGAGAGGGAAAGAACCCAGACCATCAGCTAAGGTCCCCAAATAACAGTTAAGTTTAATGAACGAAGTCAGATTGCAGAGACAGCTAGGATGTTGGCTTGGAAGCAGCCATTCATTTAAAGAGTGCGTAACAGCTCACTAGTCGAGGAGTTTGGCGTGGATAATAATCGGGAATAAACTGTATACCGAAGCTATGGATTAATGGTAGGGGAGCATTCCGGTCAGCGGTGAAGGTGTGGGATAACCCATGCTGGAGCGTCCGGAAAAGCAAATGTAGGAATAAGTAACGATAAAGGGGGCGCGAAACCCCCTCGCCGAAAGACTGAGGATTCCTGATCAACGCTAATCGGATCAGGGTTAGTCGGGGCCTAAGGTTAAGCCGAGCGGCAAGACCGATGGAAGAACGGGTTAATAATCCCGTACTACCGATATGAGTGATGTGGAGACGGAGTAGTGAAAGCGCCGCGCACTGACGGAATAGTGCGTTGAAGGGTGTAGGAGTTGATTGCGGCAGGCAAATCCGCTGCGAGATCCGAACCTGAAAGTACCGCGAGCCCTTGTGGTGAGCGGATAGAGCGTGTAATCAGGCTTCCAAGAAAATCTGCTAAACATATCATATTGGTACCCGTACCGTAAACGGACACACGTGGTCGGGTAGAGCATACTAAGGCGCTCGAGTGAATCACGGTTAAGGAATTAGGCAAAATAGCCCCGTAACTTCGGGAAAAGGGGCGCCTGCGCGAGCAGGCCGCAGAGAAATGGAGAAGGCGACTGTTTAACAAAAACACAGGGCTATGCGAAATTGAAAGATGAAGTATATGGCCTGACACCTGCCCGGTGCTGGAAGGTTAAGAGGAGAGCTCATCGCAAGAGAAGGCTTGAATTGAAGCCCCAGTAAACGGCGGCCGTAACTATAACGGTCCTAAGGTAGCGAAATTCCTTGTCGGGTAAGTTCCGACCTGCACGAATGGTGTAACGATCTTCTCACTGTCTCAACCGTGAGCTCGGTGAAATTGTAGTATCGGTGAAGATGCCGATTACCCGCAACGGGACGGAAAGACCCCGTGAACCTTTACTGCAGCTTAACATTGAATTTGGGTAACGGATGTGTAGGATAGGCCGGAGGCTGTGAAGCGGGCACGCTAGTGTTCGTGGAGCCGACGTTGAAATACGGCCCTTTTGTTATTTGAGTTCTAACTCCCGGATGGGAGGACACTGTTTGGTGGGTAGTTTGACTGGGGTGGTCGCCTCCAAAAGCGTAACGGAGGCTCCTAAAGGTGCGCTCAGGACGATTGGTAACCGTTCGCAGAGTGTAATGGCATAAGCGCGCTTGACTGAGAGACCGACAAGTCGACCAGGTAGGAAACTAGAGCATAGTGATCCGGTGGTTCCGTATGGAAGGGCCATCGCTCAAAGGATAAAAGGTACTCCGGGGATAACAGGCTGATCAATCCCAAGAGCTCATATCGACGGATTGGTTTGGCACCTCGATGTCGGCTCGTCACATCCTGGGGCTGGAGAAGGTCCCAAGGGTTGGGCTGTTCGCCCATTAAAGTGGCACGCGAGCTGGGTTCAGAACGTCGTGAGACAGTTCGGTCCCTATCTGTTGTGGGCGTAGGAGATTTGAGTGGTTCTGACACTAGTACGAGAGGACCGTGTTGGACTGACCTCTGGTTTGCCGGTTGTGCCGCCAGGTGCATTGCCGGGTATCTAAGTCGGGATCGGATAAGCGCTGAAAGCATCTAAGCGCGAAGCCGGCCTCAAGATGAGATCTCCCTTAAGGGTCGTTGTAGACTACGACGTTGATAGGCCGCAGGTGTAAAGTCAGCGATGGCAAAGCCGAGCGGTACTAATAGCCCGTGACTTTCTCTTTACCGTAGTGGCGTATCTCTGATACGGCTTTCCTATAAAAAAAGTTACTTGATTGTGAAAATCCGATATGTCAACCTTATTTTAGGTGACTACAGCGTCGGGGTCCCACCTCTTCCCATTCCGAACAGAGAAGTTAAGCCCGACCACGCCGATGGTACTGCGCAAGTGGGAGAGTAGGTAGTCGCCGTCTTTTGAAAGAGAAGCCCCCTCATATAACAGTGAGGGGGCTTCTTTATGTTCAGGCCGGGGGAGAAATCCGGCGAGGGTTTTGCTTTTAGGCCGAAGGGTGCTTGCAGGTGGGGCATTTAGGGTAAAGGATCTTGTTTGGAATAAAAATGATGCAGAAAATAAAATATTCTGAAATTGTAAAGGTCTATTGTAAAGGTTTAATAGTAAAAAACACTAATTTTGGAACTTTTTACAGAAAGTAGTGGATTAAAGTTTGATAAGCCAGATTATAAGAGTCCTTCACTTTAATCCTTTTTCATTAAATAATATCATCATTATGAATTCTATTGTAATTGTATTGGTTGCAGCATTATTCTTAACAATCGGTTATGGATTTTATGGAAGATTCGTGGCTAAAAAAGTTCTGATGCTAAATGCTGACAACCCTGTCCCTTCGGAAATCTATAAAGATGGACAAGATTATGTTCCGACAAACAAAGTGGTGTTGATGGGACACCATTTTGCCGCGATTGCCGGAGCAGGACCGCTCATCGGACCGGTACTTGCCGCCCAATACGGATTTTTGCCTGGCGTTTTATGGATTTTGATAGGATCGGTCTTTGCCGGTGCCGTCCATGATATGGTCATACTGACGGCGTCTGTCCGTTTTAAGGGGAAATCCATAGCAGAAATCGCTAAAGACCTTGTCGGTAAAAGGCTTGGCTTGATTACCTCCATTGCTGTGATATGTATTTTAATCATATCCATGGCTGGTTTGGGCATTCCGGTTGTCAACGCCTTGAAAAATTCACCTTGGGGAACCTTTACCGTTGGAATGACAATCCCTATTGCCATTTTTATCGGCATTTATATGAAATATATCAGACCTGAAAAAATTCTTGAAGGTACGATTATAGGTGTTTCTCTAATTTTATTATGTGTTGTACTTGGTCCGGTCGTACAAAGCTCTTCCTGGGGACACATCCTTGATTTCGACGGAAAAGATTTGTCTGTGATACTGGCACTCTATGGCTTTTGTGCAGCAGCCTTACCAGTCTGGTTGTTGCTTTTGCCGAGGGATTATCTGAGTACCTATATGAAGTTGGGTGTCATCGGAGCTTTGGCTATCGGTATCATTATTGTTCAACCTCATATTCAGATGCCTGCCATTACCCAATTTGTGCATGGCGGTGGTCCGATTATTCCAGGTAAGGTCTTTCCGTTTCTTTTCATATCAATAGCTTGTGGTGCGCTGTCCGGATTCCATTCGCTCATTGCTTCCGGCACAACGCCCAAACTGATCAAGAACGAAAAGGATATATTGCCTATCGGTTTTGGTGCTATGCTGTTGGAAGCATTTGTCGGAATCATGGCATTGCTTGCAGCAACGGTTATGCCGACAGCCGACTACTTTGCCATCAATTCACTGCCTGAAGTTTTTGCGAAATTGCACATGATTCCTCAGGATTTATCTTCTCTTTCTGCATTGGTTGGAGAGGACCTGGCGGGGAGACCCGGAGGGTCCGTCTCTTTAGCGGCCGGTATGACTTATGTATTTCAAAGCATACCCTGGTTAAAACCCCTGATGAGTTATTGGTATCATTTCTGCATCATGTTCGAAGCTTTATTCATATTGACGACAATAGATTCAGGGACAAGAATCGGAAGATATTTACTTCAAGATCTTTTTAAACAAAGCAATAAGAAATTATCCAAGAAAAGGACCTGGTTCAATGCCATATTATTCTCCGCACTGATTTCATTCTCATGGGGCTATCTATTATTTTCCGGAAATATTTCCACGATATGGCCTTTGTTTGGTACGGCCAATCAAATGCTTGCAGTTATTGCATTTGCCATCGGAACAACTTATTTACTTCGTTCAAAAAAGATAAAATATCTTTGGGTGACGGTTGTTCCTTTAACCTTTATAACAATTACAACTTTGTCCGCAGCAATTTTGAATATTACCGAAAATTACTGGCCGAAAGGTCTGTATACACTGTCGATTATTTCAGCAGTCTTGGTGGTATTGGTTTGTTTGGTACTTGTCGAATGTTCCATCAGTTGGAAAAAGATTTATCACATGAATGATGAAGAACTAAAATCAGTGAATATTAAGTTGATTGGAAATATCAATTAATCTGGGTACAAAAGTAAGAGGGTGCCTTGCATTTTTGAGACACCCTTTACGTTTTAACAAAGATTCTTGATATGTTATAATAAGATGAAAAAGTTTCAATAATTTTCTGAGAACATCAATTACCTCATTTTCCTTTCACTTTGCCGGATTTGCCATCTGTATACGAAGAAAGTGAATATGAAATAAATGCCGGCTTCTATGCAGAGCCCCATACATTCAAAATTAATCTGTGAAATGGATGCTCCCATCGAATTCATTTTCAGAAAACCTTGAATCCCGAAAGTCGACGGGAAAAAGTAGGAAATCATTTTCCAGAAAATAGGAATGTTAGATGCAGGCCATGAAAATCCTGAAATCAGCAACAGAGGGATGGATGTGCACAGGTAAATGAGCAAGGACGTCTCTCTGACCCAAAAGAAAACAGAAATACCCATTCCGAAAAAGACACTGGCAAGCAAGAATGGTACGAGGAACTGTAATGCGGATCCGATTGTGAAATAGTTCGGCAATTGGAACAAATACGGTATAAGGACAAGATTGTATATTCCGATGAACAGGTATATGATGAAATAGGCAAGAGCCTTGCCTGTTACAATTCGCAGCGTTCCGTGATATTTCCGTTGATAAGGGATCAACTGATGATATTTGTTCTCTTCCCGAGCTGTTCCGGCAAGCATGCCGATACCAATCACGAGTGTCTGCTGTATGATTAGGATCAATGCTGCAGGAAGCAGGAAGGATGCAAAACCATTGTTGGAATTATATAAAGGATGCCCTTCCCGGAGGATAGGTATTGCTGTCGCTTTTGCCTGCTGTTCCGTAAGACCTTTGGCCTCCAGATTCGCTACCTGAATCTTTTCATCGAAATCAAGACAAACAAAATTGACTGCCGAATAGACACCCCTGAAATAAAGCATTGTAGCAATATTGCTATAAGCAAAGACATGCGTTTGCTTGCCTTTGCAAAGATCTTTGGAAAAAGAGGCGGGAATGTACACAATTCCATGGACCTCATTTTTGGCGAACAAATCTTTTGCTTCATTCATGGTATTTGCCTTATAGGCAACCTTCAGATCCGGTGTGGCATCGATTTTTCGAACGAGATCACGGCTTAAAGCTGAGTTGCTTTGATTTACAACAGCAATAGGAATATCCCTCAGTACTTCATTCCTATAGATAAATCCATAAAGAATCGGATATAAGATGCCTGCACCGAAAAAAATGATGATGACGCCTGAATCTTTAAAGATATGCCTGATTTCTTCTGTGAAAATCTCAGCGATATCAGTGAGTGCTGTTTTAAAAAAGCTTGTATGTTTCATTGTATGATTACTTTTTTGGATAGTCAAGCCTTGTTAAAGCATTATGAAGCCGCTTCCATACTACGATTGGGAAAAGAAGGTATAGCAACATAATCAGGTAATTTATCATAGAAAAGGCTGGACTTATATCGTTTAAAGCAACATTTTGATAAATCTTGAAAAAGAAACGCAGAGGGAACAGATAACTCAAACCCTGTAATATTGCAGGCATACCTTCAATCGGGAAAACCAAACCTGAATACGAAAAGGCCAGTATTCCGTACAATCCGGCAAAGCATAAACCGTCTCTTAAGACCGGAACAATTCCGATCATTACAATAGCTACGGCTTCAGTCGCAATGACCAGAAGGAATGTATCCAAAATCATCAGCCATAGACTACTGTTTATAGGGAAGTGCATAAACTTGAACAAGAATATTTCATAGAAAAAGCCGATGCATGAGAAGATGATCGTATACGGCAGTAACTTTCCGACAAAAGCCTGGAACATGGAGCCTCCGGCATCTCTCAACCATATTTTCGAACTGCTTTTCTTTAGCTCAATACCTATACAATATACAATTGTCATGAGTATCATAAGCTGAAGCATTCCCGGTAGCAGGATGTTGCTGAGATACACCGAATAATTCATATAAGGATTGCCGATAGCATGAATTTCCGGAACAATAGGCAGGATCTGGGCCATGCTTTCTTGAACGTCCTGACCTTTAAGTTGACGGGTTTGTAGGTTAACTCCGGATGATATGGTGTTCAGCATGATTTCCATATCTCTGAGCAAAAGGGAACCCGCTACAAAAAAGCTTTGGTTATAATAATAGTGGATAGTAGGCTGATGTCCTGAATATACGTCTTTTTGAAGATCGCCTGGAATTTCTATGAATGCATAAATTTTTCCTTGTTGCATATCTTTCCTCGCATCTGTGAAATGCAGGTATTTTCCAGCTACCCTTGTCTGTTGGGTCGCATCTATCTGCCTGATGATATTTCTCGATAGCGATGAATTGTCATGATCGATTACGCCTAATGGAAGTTGTTCCGGATAACCTTCGCCTAGAAAAGTACTATAGAAAAGCAGAAATCCAAAAGGTAAAAAGATAGTCATCAAGACATAGATAGGCCTGGAAACGATGCGTCTTAATTCACGCATGAATACCACTTTCCATCCCGGTGACTTAATAATTCGCATCTTATGATATTATTTATTTGTTTCTTCCAGCAAAACACTCATTCCGGGACGTAATCCTTCGATTTTCTGTGTCGGTTTAGCCCTTATTTCGAAAGTTTTGACATCAAATTTACCGGTAGTCTTTGTGGCTTTCCAGGTGGCATAACTTCCAAGAGCTTTGATATAGGTGATTTTGAAGTTCGATTTATTGTTCCCAATAGCAGGTACGGAGACCTGGATTACCTTACCAACGGTAAAATCCTTCAGCTGATCTTCCCGTACGTTGAAAGTAATCCAACAGTTATTGAGGTCTACAATAGACATGATTGGGGCACCTTGGCCAACCAGTTCTCCCTGTTTCGGATATATCTCGGAAATTTCTCCGCTGATCGGTGCCGTCAACTTCGTTTCAGGCATATATGCTTCTACTTCAGAAACGGCTCCACGTGCACGTGCAACCAATGCTTTTGCCGAGAGTTTATCTTCTTTTTCGGCACCATTCTTCGCCATCTGGTATTGGCTCTTTGCAGCCTTCTCAGTTGTAAGGGCCGCTTTATACTGGGCTTCCGCTTCATCAAATTTCTGAGCAGGAATCACTTCATTCTTATACAGATTTTCTGCTCTTTTATAAGTCTTTTCAGCAATATCCAGCCCTACATTTGCTTTTTGCCATAATTCATAAGCCCCTTCGATCATTTCATAACGGGCTCCCTTTATCGCTTTTTGGTCCTGAGCCAAGGCTGCATCTTCAGCAGCTTCTGCCTGTGCAAGTTTTGCATAAAGTTCAGGTGAACTGAGAAGAACCAAAGTATCACCTTCGTTCACATAATTACCTTCTTCCACCTTGAGCTTTAGAATTCTAGCCGGTAATTTCCCGGAAATCCTGACTTCGTTTGCATCGACTTCTCCCTGAATAGTTTCGGATTCAGGTTTCATGACAAGCCATCCGATGACAGAAATCAATACCACAACAATTAAAAATGTGATTAAACCGATGATGAGGTTGGTTCTGTTCTTTCTTAATGCGGCCTTAGAAAGACCTCTTACGCTGTTTTCCATACGAACGTTATTTTAATTTTTATTTTAATTCAGTATTCCCAATGCTTTCTGTAAATATACCTGACAAAGCTGGACGTCTATTTGTGCGTCAATATCTTCTGAGTTAGCCTTCAGCCATGCTGTTTGTGCTTCCATCAGTGTTGATGAAGCGACAGTGCCTGACTCAAAGCCGATGGTTGCATATTTCAGGTTTTCCTCAGCTTTGGTTTTATTGTAGGCAGTCATCTTTGCCTTCTTTAGAGCCTCTGATATTTTGAATTTTGCCTGTGTGACATCAAGTTTGATTTTTTCCCTGGCATCATCCAGTTTATATTGAGCTATGTTTTTTTCGTTTTCTGAAGCCCGCAATGTATGTATACGTTCTCCCCAGTGAAAAAGCGGTACGTTTGCCACTACTCCGATTTGCCATTCTCCGCTGAATTTCTTTTCATATCCGTTGTACATGTTTGGGTTTGTTGTTAAATAACCGGCAGTCAGGCCAATGTTAGGTAAAAATCTTGACAATTGAACTTTCTCATTTGATTTTGCAATATTGACCATGCTTTTAAGGCTCTTTATCTCGTAACGTTTTTCTATTGTTTCGTCATTATTATCTGTAACAGAAACGGTATTTTGAGGCAGCGAGCTGATATTTTCGTCTGCAAGTTGGAACTCGTTGTCAAGAGGAAGCCCACATTGCTGGCATAACGCCATTCTTGACAATGATAAACCGTCTTGAACCTGTAACACTGACATTTCCGCTTCATTCAGCTTAACTTTTACAGACAATCCGTCTGATTTTGTGGCGACGCCAAAATCAATGGATTTTGAGACATCATTGTCTAATTTCTTTAGAAGTTCCAAATAGCTTTTTGCGAGCTTTTCCTTGTTGACCAATGAAACGACACGCCAATATGCAGCATCCGTATTATAAATGGTTTCAGACGTCTGACCTTCATATTGTGCTTCGGCAATGTGCTTTGAACTTTCGGCAATTCTGTTCAGTTCACGGATTTTTCCACCCATAAACAAAGGTTGTGTCATCAAGATCGATCCTGCCCATACATTGTGTGTGTCAAATTCGAAAGCATCTTTTGGGATATATGCGTAATTTTTCCATAAGATTTTTTCAGGATTTTTTGTCGGATCAAAAGCGTTTCCGTTTGCATCCAACGGAACATAGGAGCCATTGACCAAGGTCCAGCCGTTGTTGACTGATGAGGCAAAATTCAATGATCCGTCTGCTTTTGTCGCATAAACAGGCAAATATTGGTCAGCTCCCAACAATGAAATATTCTTTTGATTACGTACATAACCGCCGTTTGCAGAAATGTTCGGCAAATACTGTGTTTTGGCCGCCTTTTTCAGGCTGTTGGCCGCCTTTACATTTTCATTTGCAATCAGCAAATCCTTATTGTGCTTTATTGCCATCTGTCTGCAATCATTTAAACTATAAATGGTTTTGGATTGCATCGGTAAGCATGTGACCGCAACTGTCACCATTGATAAAATGAATCGTTTCATCCGCAATTTAAATTTTGATTATGGCCAAATCTATAAAAAAGTTTTGAAATTATTGTAAAGAACCTTGAATTATGAGTTGTTAATGCAACTAATTGATATAAAATCTTATTCGAGGTTCTTAAAAATCTTTTTAAGCAAACTTTCACCAATTCTTACTTCTTCTTCAGTAAGCCCTTGCAAGGCTTTTTTCATGATCTGCAAGGCGATTTCTTTCGCCTTCCTGTGGATTGCCATTCCGGCCTTGGTAATGTAGATCATGTTATTGCGTTTGTCTTTTTTGTCGGCAAGACGGGCAATTAACGATCGTTTCTCAAGATTATCAAGCAGTCTGGTGATGCTTGGTTTATCTTTGTAGGTACTTATGGCAAGTTCATTCTGAGTGATACCATCCTTAAAGGAAAGATACAACAAAACAACCCATTGTTCAGGAGTGATTGCGATGCCGTGGGCTCTGAAAATCCTGTAAAAACGTCTGTTGATTGCGGTAGTTGCACGTCCGTTAAGTACACTGAAAAGTACCTCTCTGTCAATATTGATCTCATCCATGATATACCTGTTAATAACCTGTTTTCATATTACCTTAAAATATGAATCGTTGAGAACGATAAAAGATAGTTGCATAAACAACGATGCAAATATAACTATGACTATATTACTCTTGGCTATTATGAAAATGCTTTTTAGCATTGTTTAACATTTTGCAAGAAAAGTATGGACTTGTAAACTCTTTTTAGACAAAAGTTAAACCACATTCATATAATGATTGAATCTTCAAAACTTGCTGAATTTTGATTTATTATCCGTAATTTTGAGGCATGTCAAAAACACTTTTCGGAATACCGCCGGAAGGTTTCCAGAGAAAATTATTGATCCGAACATTTTTACATTTATATAATTATGGAAAAACAAAACGAACCCAATCAATTGAACATCGAACTGAGTGAAGAAATAGCTCAGGGCATTTATTCCAATCTGGCAGTCATTTCACATTCAAGTTCTGAATTTATAGTTGATTTTATACGTCTGATGCCAGGCGTTCCAAAGGCTAAAGTTCAGTCTCGTATTATTTTGACACCTGAGCATGCAAAACGTCTTTTGTCGGCTTTACAAGATAATATTGCAAAATATGAAAGTCAGTTTGGAGAGATCAAGAAACCTGTCGGCAGCGGAAATACATTCATGCCACCGATTGTAGGTTTTGGGGGAGGAGAAGCATAGCATAGCTTTGATCAAAGAATACTTTTATTTTTTTTTAATTTCCTCAAAAGCAGATTTTTTCCGGGGATTTTTTTCTACATTTGCACCCGCTTTCGGTACCAGATTACTTTTTTTTCGGTAAGCCCTTGGTTTATCGAAAAAAAGGCGTAATTTTGCAGTCCTTTTTTGGAATAAAAAGTGAAAGTATATTATAAGTATATCATAAAAAGTAAAAATTTCTAAAATGCCTACAATTCAGCAATTAGTAAGAAAAGGAAGGTCTAAGCAAACTGATAAGAGCAAGTCTCCGGCCTTGAATTCTTGTCCGCAAAGACGTGGCGTTTGTGTGCGTGTGTACACGACGACACCGAAGAAACCAAACTCAGCGATGCGTAAGGTGGCCAGGGTACGTTTGACCAATACGAAGGAAGTGAATAGTTACATTCCGGGAGAAGGTCACAACTTGCAGGAACACTCTATTGTACTTGTACGCGGTGGTCGTGTAAAAGACCTTCCAGGTGTACGTTATCACATTGTCCGCGGGACATTGGATACATCAGGTGTGGCAGGTCGTACTCAAAGACGTTCCAAATATGGAACAAAACGTCCGAAAGCAGGACAACCTGCAGCAGCCAAAAAGAAATAATCTTCAAAGTTTAGCTTAAAAAATCCTTACAGTTAGTTATTAACGCTGTTTTTTATTGGTAGAAGCTTTATAGCTCGGTTGAGTAAATGTTCCGGTGGGAACGTTGAAGACACAAAAAAAGAAGACAACCAAAACAAAAACGGAAAATTTTGAGAAAATGAGAAAAACCAAACCGAAGAAACGGGTTATCCTACCGGATCCTGTTTTCAATGACGTTAAAGTGACCAAATTTGTGAATCACTTGATGTACGATGGGAAAAAGAATACCTCTTATGAGATTTTCTATTCCGCTCTTGAAACCGTAAAGGCAAAATTGCCTAATGACGAAAAATCCGCTCTCGAAATATGGAAAGTTGCACTCGACAATATCACTCCTCAGGTCGAAGTTAAATCGCGCCGTATCGGCGGAGCAACCTTCCAGGTTCCTACTGAAATCCGTCCGGATCGCAAGGAATCCATTTCAATGAAAAATGTAATTTTATATGCTCGCAAACGTGGAGGAAAATCCATGGCGGACAAATTGGCTGCTGAAATTGTTGATGCTTACAACAATCAGGGTGGTTCATACAAACGTAAAGAAGATATGCACAGAATGGCAGAAGCCAACCGTGCGTTCGCTCATTTCCGTTTTTAATATTAGGTAAAAGGTAAAAAAGAACAATGGCAAAAGCAGATTTACATTATACCAGAAACATTGGGATTATGGCCCATATTGATGCTGGAAAGACTACGACTTCAGAGCGTATCCTTTACTACACCGGTTTGACCCATAAGATCGGCGAAGTGCATGATGGTGCCGCTACCATGGACTGGATGGAACAAGAACAGGAAAGGGGTATCACAATTACTTCTGCCGCTACGACCACAAGTTGGAAATACGCAGACGACAAGTATAAAATCAATTTGATTGACACTCCGGGGCACGTGGACTTCACCGTAGAGGTAGAGCGTTCACTCCGTATTCTTGATGGTGCTATAGCTACTTATTGTGCCGTAGGAGGTGTAGAGCCTCAATCAGAAACCGTATGGCGTCAGGCAGATAAATATAATGTGCCACGTATATGTTATGTTAACAAGATGGATCGCTCAGGCGCGGATTTTTATGAAGTTGTCCGCCAGATGAAAGACATTTTGAAAGCAAATCCATGCCCGGTACAAATACCGATCGGTGCTGAGGAAAAATTCAAAGGTGTTGTGGATTTGATTTCCATGAAAGCCATTTACTGGCATGATGAAACCTTGGGTGCAGAGTATTCAACGGATGAGATTCCTGCAGATCTTGTAGAAGAAGCTCAGGAGTGGAGAGATAAAATGTTGGAATCAGTTGCAGAATGTGATGAAACGGTCATGGAAAAATACTTTGACGATCCCAAAAAGATTACCGAAGACGAAATCCGTATGGCTCTACGTAAAGGAACCATCGCTATGACGCTGAATCCGATGTTGTGTGGCTCTTCTTTTAAGAACAAAGGTGTTCAAACTCTTTTGGATGCTGTTTGTGCTTATTTGCCAAGCCCACTTGATACAGAAGCGATTGTTGGTCATGATCCAAACAATCCTGAAAAAGAGATTTTCCGTAAGCCTGATGAAAACGAACCTTTGACAGCTTTGGCATTTAAGATTGCCACAGATCCCTATGTCGGACGTTTGTGTTTTGTGCGTGTTTACTCCGGTAAGATTGATTCAGGTAGTTATGTCTATAATGTCCGTGCAGGGAAAAAGGAACGTATTTCACGTTTGTTTCAGATGTTCTCCAACAAACAGAATCCGGTTGACTGCATTTCTGCCGGTGATATCGGTGCCGGAGTAGGTTTCAAGGATATTCGTACAGGTGATACGCTTTGTGATGAAGCACATCCGATTGTACTTGAATCCATGGATTTCCCTACTCCTGTCATTGGAATTTCTATTGAGCCGAAAACTCAAAAAGACCTTGATAAGCTGGGTATCGGTTTGGGTAAATTGGCCGAAGAAGATCCGACCTTTACGGTCAAGACAGACGAACAATCCGGTCAGACCATTATTTCAGGTATGGGTGAACTTCACCTCGAGATCATCATTGACCGTTTGCGTCGTGAATTCAAGGTTGAATGTAATCAGGGCCGTCCTCAGGTTTCTTATAAAGAAGCGATCACCAAGGAAGTTCAGTTGCGTGAAACTTACAAGAAACAAAGTGGTGGTCGTGGTAAATTTGCCGATATGATCATTAAGGTTGGTCCGAAAGACAAGGAATTCGAAGGTGATCTTCAGTTTGTTGACGAAGTGAAAGGTGGTAATATCCCAAAAGAATATATCCCATCTATCGAAAAAGGCTTTAAGAATGCCATGAAAAATGGTGTTTTGGCCGGTTATCCTGTGGATAATCTGAAAGTGACTGTTGTTGACGGCTCTTTCCATCCGGTCGATTCTGATGCTCTTTCTTTTGAAATATGTGCTAGTATTGCATTCAAGAATGCTTGTGCAAAAGCAAAACCTGTTTTGCTTGAACCGATCATGAAAATGGAAGTCATCACACCTGAAGAAAGTATGGGTGATGTGATCGGCGACCTGAACAAACGTCGTGGTCAGATCGGCGGTATGGAAACAAACCGTTCAGGTGCACGTGTTGTGAAGGCTAAAGTACCTCTTGCTGAAACATTTGGTTATGTAACTTCTTTGCGAACCATCACTTCCGGTCGTGCAACCAGCACCATGGAATTCGATCATTATGCAGAAGTTTCCAAGTCAATTGCTCTGGCTGTGCTGGAAGAGGCTAAAGGTCACGTAGAACTATTATAATAAAGAAGAATGGCGGCTAGATTTTGTGTAAATAGCTCTACAAAGTATCCGCCATCCATATATAATAATTAATAACAATTTATGAGCCAAAAAATTAGAATCAAGCTTAAGTCTTACGATTACAACTTGGTGGACAAATCCGCTGAAAAAATCGTTAAGACCGTGAAGGCAACGGGTGCTGTAGTTAGCGGCCCGATACCCCTTCCCACGCACAAGCGTATTTTCACTGTGAACCGCTCTACTTTCGTGAACAAGAAATCACGTGAGCAATTTGAATTGTCGTCTTACAAGAGATTGATAGACATTTACAATTCAAGTGCAAAAACGGTAGATGCTTTGATGAAGTTGGAATTGCCCAGCGGTGTAGAGGTTGAAATAAAAGTGTGATTTATTTAATTAATTAGAGAAATGCCAGGATTATTAGGAAAAAAAATCGGAATGACTTCCGTTTTCAGTGCTGATGGGAAAAACATTCCATGCACTGTTGTAGAAGCTGGTCCTTGTGTGGTTGCTCAAGTAAAGACTGTTGCTACGGATGGCTATGATGCGATCCAGTTGGGTTTTCAGGAAAAAAATGAAAAACATACCAACAAAGCAGAAAAAGGCCATTTTCAAAAGGCCGGAGTAGCTCCGCAAAGACACTTGGTTGAGTTCAAGGGATTCGGTGACGAATTCAAGGCAGGTGATGTCATCACCGCAGAATTGTTCCAGGTTGACGAATATGTTGATGTCGTCGGAACTTCAAAAGGTAAAGGATTCCAGGGCGTCGTTAAACGTCATGGTTTTGGTGGTGTAGGTGAAGCAACACATGGTCAGGACGACCGCTTACGTGCTCCCGGTTCTTTGGGTGCATCTTCATGGCCTTCACGCGTATTTAAAGGAATGCGTATGGGTGGACATATGGGCAGTGATCGCGTAACAGTGCAAAACCTGCAAGTTATTAAAGTGATACCCGAACACAATTTGGTTTTGATCAAAGGTTCTGTTCCGGGTGCTAAAGGTTCAATCGTAATCATCGAAAAGTAATGGAACTGAGTGTATATACTATAAAAGGTGAAGATACCGGAAGAAAGGTTACGTTGAATGACTCTGTCTTCGCTATCGAACCCAACGATCACGCCATTTGGTTGGACGTGAAGCAATACCAGGCCAATAGCCGTCAAGGTACGCACAAATCGAAAGAAAGAAGTGAAATGTCCGGTTCCACCAGGAAATTGGGCAAGCAAAAAGGAGGCGGCGGTGCTCGTCGCGGTGATATCAATTCACCGGTATTGGTCGGTGGTGCAAGGGTATTTGGCCCCAAACCACGTGATTATAGCTTCAAACTGAATAAAAAAGTTAAAGATTTGGCTCGTAAGTCCGCGCTTTCTTATAAAGCATCCGACAATGCCATTATCGTAGTCGAAGACTTCTCTTTTGAAGCTCCTAAGACTAAAGACTTTGTGGCACTGGCAAATAATTTGAAACTCGCTGATAAAAAGTCACTATTTGTATTGGCAGAAGTAAATAAAAACGTATATTTGTCGGCTCGTAATTTGGCCAGAGTTCAAGTTATAACGATTTCTGAATTAAACACTTACAAGGTGTTGGATGCAGGATCTGTTGTTTTAACCGAGAGTTCAGTTGCCGGAATCGAAAATATTTTAAATGCATAAGGAGATCAAAAAATGGGAATAATTATTAAACCTATCGTAACCGAAAAGATGACAGCTATCACCGAAAAGCTGAATCGTTACGGTTTCCGTGTGCAACCGGATGCAAACAAAATCGAGATAGCTAAAGCTATTCAGGACATGTATAATGTGACGGTTGTGAGCGTTAACACGCTGAATTTCCGTGGCAAAAATAAGAGTCGCTATACAAAAGCCGGAATGGTTAAAGGCAGTGAATCTGCTTACAAAAAAGCCATCGTGACTTTAAAAGAAGGCGACAGTATTGATTTTTACAGCAATTTATAATAAAATGGCAGTACGTAAACTAAAGCCCACAACACCGGGGCAGAGACATAAAATTATTGGTGCCTTTGAAACCATCACTGCTAGCGCACCAGAAAAATCTCTTGTATATGGCTTAAACAAGTCAGGTGGACGTAATAACGAAGGTAAGATGACTATGCGCTATTTGGGTGGTGGTCACAAGCAACGTTATCGTTTCATTGATTTCAAGAGAAAAAAAGATGGTGTACCCGCAACTGTAAAAACGATTGAATACGATCCGAATCGTTCGGCCCGTATTGCTTTGTTATATTATGCCGACGGAGAAAAGGCGTATATTATTGCACCGAATGGTCTTGAAGTAGGCATGAAACTCATGTCTGGAGAGACTGCTGCTCCTGAAGTAGGGAATACCCTTCCTTTGAAGAATATTCCGATCGGTACCGTTATTCATAACATCGAACTTCGTCCTGGTCAGGGAGCGAAAATGGTTCGTTCAGCCGGAACGTTTGCTCAGTTGACTTCAAAAGAAGAGAACTACGCAGTTCTTAAAATGCCTTCAGGTGAAACCCGTAAGATTCTTCTTACCTGCAAAGCCACTGTTGGTAGTGTCGGAAACTCAGATCATGCACTTGAAAGTTCAGGTAAAGCAGGTCGTTCAAGATGGTTGGGACGTCGTCCGCGTAACCGTGGTGTTGTGATGAATCCTGTAGATCATCCCATGGGTGGTGGTGAAGGTCGTGCATCCGGAGGACATCCGAGATCACGTAAGGGATTGTTGGCTAAGGGCTTGAAGACAAGAGCCCCAAAGAAACACTCCAGTAAGTATATCATCGACAGACGTAAAAAATAACCTGATAAATTCAAGAAAACTATGAGTCGTTCATTAAAAAAAGGACCGTATATTAATGTCAAGTTGGAATCTAAAATCTTGGCAATGAATGAATCGGGGAAGAAAAGCCTTATTAAGACATGGGCCCGCGCTTCGATGATTTCTCCTGATTTCGTTGGACATACGGTTGCCGTTCACAACGGAAATAAGTTTATTCCGGTTTATGTAACCGAAAACATGGTTGGCCATAAATTGGGTGAATTCTCCCCAACGCGTACATTCAGAGGCCATGCAGGAAACAAAAAGAAATAAACCGTTGACAGAAAAAAATATAACACGTATATAAAATGGGTGCAAGAAAAAGATTGGCAGCTGATGCCAGAAAAGAAGCTCTGAAGACACAGTACTTCGCCAAGCTCACCGGTGTTCCGACATCGCCCCGTAAGATGCGCTTAGTTGCCGACATTATCCGCGGTAAAGAAGTGTTTCTCGCGCTTGGTATTTTGAAGTTCTCGTCAAAAGAAGCCGCAGGCCGCTTGGAAAAATTGCTACGTTCCGCCATTTCCAATTGGGAACAAAAAAACGAACGTAAAGCGGAAGCAGGTGAATTATATGTAACCGAAGTAAAAGTTGATTCTGCCACGATGTTGAAAAGACTTCGTACGGCTCCGCAGGGAAGAGGTTACAGGATTCGTAAACGCTCCAACCATGTGACTTTGAGTGTTGATACTATTACAAAAAACGAACAAAACTAAGGCTAAATGGGACAGAAAGTAAATCCGGTAAGTAACCGCTTGGGTATTATCAGAGGTTGGGATTCCAACTGGTATGGTGGTGATAACTATGGCGACACGTTGTTGGAAGACAGCAAAATCCGTAAATACCTGAACGCTCGTTTGGCTAAAGCAAGCGTATCACGTATAGTCATTGAGCGTACTTTGAAGTTGGTTACCATAACTGTGTGTACAGCACGTCCTGGTATCATCATCGGCAAAGGCGGTCAGGAAGTGGACAAATTAAAGGAAGAATTGAAAAAGATCACCGATAAAGATGTTCAGATCAATATCTTCGAAATCAAACGTCCGGAATTGGATGCTGTGATTGTAGCAAACAACATTGCTCGTCAGATTGAAGGAAAAATAGCTTATCGTCGTGCTACGAAGATGGCTATTCAGTCTACCATGCGTATGGGTGCTGAAGGGATCAAGGTATTGGTCTCCGGTCGTTTGAATGGTGCAGAAATGGCACGTTCGGAAATGTATAAGGAAGGTCGTACACCACTTCACACATTCCGTGCTGACATTGATTACGCACAAGCAGAAGCTTTGACCAAAGTCGGTCTTATTGGTGTAAAAGTGTGGATTTGCCGTGGCGAAATATATGGTAAGGTTGATTTGGCTCCGCAATTTACAGCAGCAAAAGAAGGCGGTCGCAATGCAGGTAATGCAGGTGGCGAACGTCGTGATGACCGCAAAGGTGGTTTCCGCAAAAAGAAAAACAATAATCGTTAACGTAAGACTTTTTAAGAAATGTTACAACCGAAAAGAACAAAGTTCAGAAGACAACAAAAAGGTCGTATGAAGGGCATTGCACAACGGGGAAACCAGTTGGCATTTGGTTCTTTTGGCATTAAAGCGTTGGATTCGCATTGGCTCACAGGACAACAGATTGAAGCTGCCCGTGTTGCCGTAACGCGTTATATGCAACGTCAAGGTCAGATCTGGATTCGTATATTCCCAGATAAACCGTTTACCAAAAAACCGGCAGAAGTACGTATGGGTAAAGGAAAAGGTAATCCTGAAGGATATGTCGCACCTGTTACCCCGGGACGAATGCTTTTTGAAGTGGAAGGTGTATCTTACGAAGTGGCTAAGGAAGCTTTGCGCCTTGCTGCTCAGAAATTGCCTATTCCTACAAAATTCGTGGTGAGACGTGATTATGATGTTAAAAATCAAAATGCATAAGCCGTATGAAGATAGCAGAAGTTAGAGAATTGAAAACCAAGGAATTGACGGAACGTGTACAGACAGAATCTGCAAACTTGAGCCAATTGGAACTGCAACACAGCATTTCTCCCTTGGACAATCCCGCTCAGATTAAATTTGTACGTCGGGATATTGCGCGCATGAACACCATTTTGCGCGAAAGAGAGTTGAATCAACAAAAATAAGGCCTGATGGAAACCAGAAATTTAAGAAAAGTAAAAGCTGGAGTTGTTACCAGCAATAAGATGGATAAAAGCATCACGGTGGCTGTAAAATGGAAGGAAAAACACCCTATTTACGGCAAATTCATCAGCATTACGAGAAAATATCATGCTCATGATGAGAAAAATGAATGCAACGTTGGTGACACTGTAAAAATCATGGAAACTCGTCCGTTGAGTAAAACCAAAAGATGGAGATTAGTTGAAATAATCGAAAGAGCGAAGTAATTATGATACAAACAGAATCAAGACTATTAGTAGCTGACAATTCCGGAGCAAAAGAAGTACTGTGTATTCGCGTTTTAGGTGGCACAGGACGTCGTTACGGTTCGGTTGGGGACATCATTGTAGTAGCTGTAAAAAGTTGCATCCCATCCAGCGAAATCAAAAAAGGAGCGGTTTCCAAGGCCGTTATTGTTCGCACAAAGAAAGAGATAAGAAGAGCCGACGGTTCTTATATCCGTTTTGATGATAATGCGTGTGTGCTTTTGAACAATGCAGGTGAAATCCGCGGTAGCCGTATTTTCGGCCCTGTAGCCAGAGAACTTCGTAATACCAATATGAAGATTGTTTCCTTGGCTCCTGAAGTACTTTAACCCTTAGAATGAATCAAGAGTAATGAGCAAATTACACATAAAAAAAGGCGACACCGTCTATGTAAATACAGGCGAAGACAAGGGTAAAACCGGACGCGTCCTCGAAGTACAGGTAGGCAAGCAACGTGCTATCGTTGAAGGTGTTAATATGGTCTCAAAGAGTACCAAGCCTAACGCTAAAAGTCCTCAAGGAGGAATTGTAAAAAAAGAAGCCGCCATTCACATTTCAAATTTGAATCCGATTGATCCCAAGTCAGGTAAACCGACACGTATCGGACGTAAAAGAGATGCAGAAGGCAAGTTAGTACGTGTTTCTAAAAAATCAGGGGAGGAAATCAAATAATGGCCAATACCGCTAATCTTAAAAAAGAATATGTAGAACGAATCGCTCCTGCATTGATCCAGGAATTCGGATATAAGTCAAATATGCAAGTGCCTGTTCTAAAAAAAATTGTAATCAATCAAGGTTTAGGAATAGCTGTTGCTGACAAAAAAATCATTGAGACGGCTATTACGGAATTGACCACCATCACTGGTCAAAAAGCAGTGGCAACCATGTCCAAAAAAGATATTTCCAATTTCAAACTTCGTAAGAAAATGCCCATCGGTGTGATGGTTACGTTGCGTCGTGAGAAGATGTATGAGTTTTTGGAACGTCTGGTTCGCGTGGCATTACCCCGTATTCGTGACTTCAAAGGCATCGAAAGCAAATTTGACGGACGTGGTAACTATACCCTTGGTATTGAAGAACAAATCATTTTCCCGGAAATTAACATCGATAATATCGTGAAATTATTGGGTATGAATATTACCTTTGTGACTTCGGCTCAAAGCGATGAAGAAGGTTATGCTTTGCTGAAGGAATTCGGCTTGCCGTTTAAAAACATTAAAAAAGATTAAAATAGTATGGCAAAAGAATCAATGAAAGCCCGTGAGGTAAAACGTGCAGCCCTGATTGCCAAGTATGCCGAAAAAAGAGCTCAGCTCAAGGCAGATGGTAACTATGAAGCACTTCAAGCCCTGCCGAAGAACTCTTGTCCTGTACGTTTGCACAACCGTTGCAAAATTACAGGTCGTCCGAAAGGCTATATGCGCCAGTTTGGAGTCTCGCGTATCCAATTCCGCGAAATGGCATCACAAGGTTTGATACCGGGTGTACGCAAAGCAAGTTGGTAAGATTTTTCTCAAGTATTAAATATTGTCCGGGGAGTCCGGATCAATTTAAATTTTATTATGACAGATCCTATAGCAGATTATTTAACCAGATTGCGGAACGCCATTAAGGCAAAACACAGAGTTGTGGAAGTTCCGGCGTCTAATTTAAAAAAGGAAATCACAAAAATCCTTTTTGACAAGGGCTATATCCTGAACTTCAAGTTTGTGGATGAAGGTCCTCAAGGCACGATTAAAATAGCCTTGAAATATGATCCTGTAAACAAGGTTAATTCCATCAAGAAGTTAACCCGTGTTTCTACTCCCGGTTTACGTCAGTATGTCGGTTATCGTGATATGCCTCGTGTTTTAAACGGATTGGGTATTGCCATTTTGTCCACCTCCAAAGGTGTGATGACCGATAAGGAAGCCAAAGATCTCAAACTCGGCGGTGAAGTATTATGTTACATCTATTAATGAGGAGGGAAGAAACATGTCTAGAATAGGAAAATTACCCATTAGCATTCCAGCCGGCGTAACCGTATCGGTTGATGCAAATAATACCGTAACGGTAAAGGGGCCAAAGGGGGAGCTCAAACAATCAGTCAACAGTCCTATCGCTGTAGAAGTGAAGGAAAGCACCGTGTTTGTTACACGTCCGAATGATGATAAAGATATCCGTTCAAAACACGGTTTATACCGTTCTCTGATTCACAACATGGTGGTTGGAGTATCTGAAGGTTACCACAAGGAAATGGAACTTGTCGGCGTTGGTTACCGTGCACAAAACAATGGTCAGATCCTCGATTTGGCTTTGGGCTATACGCACAATATCTATTTGATGTTGCCCCCGGAAATTAAAGTGGAAACAAAATCGGAACGTAATAAAAATCCGATGATCATTCTCGAATCCTGCGACAAGCAATTGATCGGTCAAGTATGTGCTAAAATTCGCTCTTTCCGTAAACCGGAACCTTATAAAGGAAAAGGTGTACGTTTTGTGGGCGAAGAAGTTCGTAGAAAAGCTGGCAAAGCAGCAGGCAAGAAGTAATTTACGCTAAAAATTAATCAGATGACATCGAAAATATCAAGGAGACTTAAAATAAAACAACGGGTTCGCGGTAAAATTTCCGGTACGCCAGAAACCCCTCGTATGACTGTTTTCAGAAGCAATAAGCAGATTTATGTTCAAATCATCGACGATAAAGCCGGTAAGACTTTGGCTGCTGCTTCTTCCCTGAAGATGGAGGAAAAAGTGAATAAAAAAGAACAAGCCGCCAAAGTAGGTGAAATTATCGCTAAAAATGCTTTGGAAGCAGGTATCAGTAGTGTGGTTTTTGACCGTAACGGATATTTGTATCATGGGAGAGTTAAAGAAGTAGCTGATGCCGCACGTAAAGGCGGATTAAAATTTTAATCATCATGGCAGGACAAATAAATAGAGTAAAGACTACCAATGATTTGGAGTTGAAAGATAGATTGGTAGCTATTAACCGTGTTACCAAAGTAACCAAAGGAGGACGTGCATTCAGCTTTTCTGCCATTGTTGTGGTGGGAAATGAAGACGGAATCGTTGGCTGGGGCTTGGGAAAGGCCGGTGAAGTGACCGCTGCCATTGCCAAAGGTGCAGAAGCTGCAAAAAAGAACCTGATCAAAATTCCGGTTCTTAAAGGTTCCATACCTCATGAACAATGGGCTAAGTATAGTGGAGCGGAAGTATTTCTCAAACCTGCTACCCCTGGTACCGGAGTTAAGGCAGGTGGTGCTATGCGTGCAGTCTTGGAAAGTGTAGGTATTACGGATGTATTGGCAAAATCGAAAGGTTCTTCCAATCCTCATAATCTGGTAAAAGCCACTATGGCTGCATTATGCGAGATGCGTGATGCTTATATGATTGCTCAGAACCGTGGTATTTCTGTTGAAAAAGTATTTAAAGGATAAGGAGATAGAAAAATGGCAACGATAAAAATCAAACAATTTAAGAGTCGCATAGGTTGTCCTGCAGTTCAGAAAAGGACTTTGGATGCTCTAGGACTCAAGAAAACGAACAATGTAGTTGAACATGAAGCTACTCCTGCCATCTTAGGTATGGTTGAGAAAGTTAAACACTTAGTGAAAATCGTAGAATAAATATAGAGCTATGAATTTAAGCAATTTAAAACCCGCTGCAGGATCTACCAAAGACAGCAAAAGAATCGGCCGCGGTCAAGGTTCAGGAATGGGTGGCACCTCTACGAGAGGTCACAAAGGGGCCAAATCAAGATCTGGATATTCCAGAAAACGTGGTTTTGAAGGCGGCCAAATGCCTTTGCAGCGTCGTGTCCCAAAATTTGGTTTTAAGAACATCAATCGGATAGAATATAAAGCGATTAATATTGATACTTTACAGAAATTGGCTGAAGCGAGCAACCTTACAACCATCAATCTTGATACATTGAAAGAAGCCGGGTTTATTTCCTCTTCTCAATCGGTAAAGATTTTGGGTAAAGGTACGTTGACAGTCAAATTGGATGTGACGGCAAATGCATTTTCCGCTTCCGCCATTAAGGCTATTGAAGCTGTTGGAGGAACAGTGACAACCTGTTGATCTGTATTCTAAACGATAAAAATAAGTTCTCATGAAATTAATTCAAACCTTAAAGAATATCTGGAAGATCGATGAGTTGCGTAACCGCCTGTTAACTACTTTGGGTTTTGTAGCAGTATATCGTTTTTGTTCCTTTGTTGTACTTCCGGGTATCGATACTTCGGCACTTACGGCTTTACATGGTCAGACTCGCGAAGGAATTATGTCTTTGCTTGATATGTTTTCGGGTGGTGCTTTCTCAAATGCTTCCATTGTGGCTTTGGGTATTATGCCTTATATTTCTGCTTCTATTGTTATGCAATTGTTGGGAATGGCTGTACCTTCTTTTCAGAAGTTGCAACGCGAAGGTGAAAGTGGAAGGACAAAGATGAATCAGTATACAAGATACCTGACATTTGCAATTTTATTGTTTCAAGGTCCGGCATATCTTGCAAACTTGAGTGCTCAGATGGGATATGCCGGAGCTTCGCTTCCTGCAGGATTTTGGTTCAAAATTTCATCTGTTTTTATTTTGGCTGCCGGAAGTATGTTTACGCTTTGGATCGGTGAACGTATTACAGATAAAGGTATAGGAAATGGAGTTTCCATGATTATTCTTATTGGTATTATAGCTCGTCTTCCACAGGCTCTGACGCAGGAATTTGTCTCTCGCTATTCAACAACAGCGGCCGGAGGTTTGGTAATGCTTCTTGCAGAGCTTTTATTATTGCTGGCTGTTACTATTTTTGCTATTCTTTTGGTTCAAGGTACCCGTAAAGTTCCTGTACAATATGCCAAAAGAGTTGTTGGAAATAAACAATATGGCGGTGCGCGTCAGTATATTCCTTTGAAAGTGAATGCCGCCGGGGTTATGCCTATTATTTTTGCCCAGGCTATCATGTTTATTCCTTTGGCTTTTATCGGATATTCCAATACGGCTTCTGCCAGTGGCTTTGGAAAAGCACTCACAGACATGAGCGGACCTTGGTATAATATTGTCTTTGCCATTTTGATTATAGCATTTACGTATTTCTATACAGCTATAACAATCAATCCGACACAGATGGCTGAAGAGATGAAAAGAAACAACGGTTTTATTCCCGGCATTAAGCCTGGAAAGAGGACGGCAGAGTATATTGATGCTATCATGTCAAAGATTACATTGCCGGGATCCATTTTCCTTGCATTCATTTCCATCATGCCGGTTTTCGCTAAGATGTTTGGGATTAATACCTCTTTTGCACAATTTTTCGGAGGAACATCTCTTCTGATTATTGTCGGTGTTATTTTGGATTTCTTACAGCAAATAGAAAGCCATTTGTTAATGCGCCACTACGACGGTTTGTTGAAGTCTGGCCGCATTAAAGGTAGAACTGGCAGCATAGCTGCTTATTAATTAATTTTTAAATGATTTATTTAAAAACAGAAGATGATTTGGTTTCCCTTCGGGAAAGTGGTGAAATCGTAGCCAAAGCGTTGGGCGAAGTTGCAAAATATGTACAACCCGGAGTAACAACAAAATATTTAGATCAGGTAGCTGAGGATTTTATTCGCTCTTGTGGGGCTGAACCTTCTTTCCTGAACTATGGTGGTTTTCCTGCATCACTGTGTATTTCTGTAAATGAAGTCGTGGTGCATGGTTTCCCTTCTGAAAAGGCAATTCTTAAAGATGGTGATATCGTATCCGTTGATTGTGGTGCAAAGAAAAATGGCTTTCATGGTGACTCAGCCTATACATTTAGAGTAGGAGATGTTAAGGAAGAAGTCGTTGCTCTTTTAAAAACGACCAAAGAATCTCTCTATAAAGGCATAGAACAAGCTGTAGAGGGAAAGCGGATCGGAGATATAGGAAACGCAGTGCAGACATATTGTCAAAGACGTGGTTATTCAGTTGTTCGGGAAATGGTGGGGCATGGTGTCGGAAGAGACCTTCACGAAGACCCTGAAGTTCCCAATTACGGTAAGCATGGAGCTGGCCCTCAGCTGAAAGCCGGAATGGTTATAGCAGTAGAACCCATGATTAACATGGGGACGAAAAATATAATCATCGGGCGAAACGGATGGGAGGTTCGTACCGCAGATAGGAAGCCTTCTGCACACTTTGAAAATACTATTGCAATCCGTAAGAATGGTGCAGCTGAGATTCTAACTTCTTTTGACCATATTAAAGAGGCCTTAGGTGATAGATTCATTTAAATCAGTAAATTAATTTATGGCTAAACAGCAAGCAATAGAACAAGACGGTATTATTGTAGAGGCATTGTCCAATGCGATGTTCCGTGTAGAATTAGAAAACGGGCATGAAATAACGGCTCATATCTCTGGTAAAATGAGGATGCATTACATCAAGATCTTACCAGGTGATAAAGTGCGGGTTGAAATGTCGCCGTATGATTTGTCGAAAGGCAGGATCTCTTTCAGATACAAATAAACAAATACAGATATGAAACGAGCATGTTTGTAAAAACGTCCAAGTTTATGATAAAATGGACATGCGAGTTACATATGACTTTAAACGAAAAAAATATTATCATATGAAAGTAAGAGCATCTTTGAAAAAACGCACTCCGGAATGCAAAATGGTTCGCAGGAAAGGCGTTTTATATGTGATTAACAAAAAGAATCCCAAGTTCAAGCAACGTCAGGGATAAAGTCGAAATTTAGTAAATATAATAAGTATGGCTATTAGAATCGTAGGTGTAGATTTGCCGCAAAACAAAAGAGGAGAAGTTGCCTTGACCTATATTTATGGGATTGGTCGCAGTCGCGCTCTGATGGTATTGGAAAAAGCCGGTGTCGATAAAGACATCAAAGTTAAAGACTGGAATGATGAACAATCCGGTAAAATCCGTGAGATCATTGGTGAATCTTTCAAGGTTGAGGGTGATTTACGTTCAGAAGTACAGTTAAACATCAAACGTTTGATGGATATCGGTTGCTACCGTGGCATTCGTCATCGTTTGGGCCTTCCTTTAAGAGGCCAAAGTACCAAGAACAATGCTCGTACCCGCAAAGGTAAGAAGAAGACAGTGGCTAACAAGAAGAAGGCTACGAAGTAATCGTAAGCCTTTGTAAACACACAAGCTTTTTAAAATTTAGAACTGATATGGCAAAAAAGACAGTCGCAGCTAAAAAAAGAAATGTAAAAGTTGAAGCAATCGGACAAGCGCACATCCATTCATCTTTTAACAACATCATTGTTTCCCTTGCCAACGGAGACGGTCAGGTTATTTCCTGGTCTTCTGCAGGTAAAATGGGATTCAGGGGTTCAAAAAAGAATACTCCTTATGCAGCTCAGATGGCTGCACAAGATTGTGCAAAAGTCGCATATGATCTTGGCTTGAGAAAGGTCAAGGCGTATGTAAAAGGACCTGGAAACGGCCGTGAATCAGCCGTCCGCACCATTCATGGTGCCGGTATTGAAGTGATGGAAATTGTAGACGTTACGCCACTTCCACATAACGGATGCCGTCCTCCTAAGAGAAGAAGAGTATAAGAATCTTAGTATTAATTTTATGAATTTCGGAATCGTGTTATTGATTGCACACAAAGTCATGCGACTGCACAACTCCGGTTCATATTTTTTCAAACAAAAAAATGGCTAGATATACTGGACCAAAAACTAAAATTGCGCGTAAATTCGGGGAACCCATTTATGGTCCCGATAAAGTTTTGAGCAAAAAGAATTACCCGCCGGGTATTCATGGTAATAACCGTAGGAAGAAAACTTCAGAATACGGTATACAACTTCGTGAAAAACAAAAAGCGAAATACACCTATGGCGTATTGGAAAGACAATTCCGTAACCTATTTGAAAAAGCCTCAAGTACCAAGGGTATTAAAGGTGAAGTGCTGTTGCAATTGTTGGAATCCCGCTTAGATAATGTTGTGTTCCGTTTGGGTATTGCACCTACACGCGACGCCGCACGTCAACTTGTTTCGCATCGTCACATTGTGGTTGATGGCAAGTTGGTCAACATTCCATCTTACCTTGTAAAAGCAGGTCAGGTTATTGGGGTACGTGAAAAATCCAAATCTTTGGAAATTGTCAACAATTCTTTGTCTGGTTTTAATCACAGTAAATATGCTTGGTTGGAATTTGATCAGTCCTCAAAATCAGGCAAATTCCTGCATATGCCGGAACGTGCTGATATCCCTGAAAATATTAAAGAACAACTGATCGTAGAATTATATTCTAAATAATCCCAGACTCCATGGCAATATTAGCGTTTCAAAAACCCGAGAAGGTCATCATGTTGGAAGCAGACAACAAGTTCGGTAAATTCGAATTTCGTCCCCTGGAACCCGGCTTTGGTATTACGGTAGGTAATGCCTTGCGTCGTATTCTACTCTCTTCGCTTGAAGGATTTGCTATCACTTCCTTGCGTATTGAAGGTGTGGATCATGAGTTTTCTTCCATACCGGGTGTAGTGGAAGATGTAACAAATGTAATCTTGAATTTGAAACAAGTTCGTTTGAAACAACTTGTTGATGAGATTGAGAATGAAAAAGCCACCATTAATATTTCTGGGGTGGAGATTCTGACGGCAGGTGAAATAGGTAAAGCTTTTACTGGTTTCGAAGTGCTTAATCCAGAATTGGTCATTTGCCACTTGGATCCCGTCGCCGCCTTTCAAATGGAATTAACTGTAAACAAAGGTCGTGGTTACGTTCCTGCTGAAGAGCACGGAATTATATATTCAGATATGAATGTGATTCCAATCGATTCTATCTATACTCCCATCAAAAATGTAAAATACTCGGTTGAAAATTTCCGTGTAGAACAAAAGACAGACTACGAAAAGCTTGTTTTTGAAATCACGACAGATGGTTCTATACATCCGAAAGATGCTTTGAAAGAAGCCGCAAAGATTTTGATTCATCATTTTATGTTGTTCTCTGATGAGAAAATAACCTTGGATACAACAGAAACGGACGGAGGTGAAGAATTTGACGAAGAAATTCTGCACATGCGTCAATTATTGAAATCCAAGTTGGTGGATATGGATCTTTCCGTTCGTGCATTGAACTGCCTGAAAGCAGCAGATGTTGAAACACTTGGAGAATTGGTCGTTTTCAATAAAACAGATTTATTGAAGTTCCGCAATTTTGGAAAGAAATCATTGACTGAATTAGACGATCTTTTGGAAAGTTTGAACCTGTCCTTTGGGATGGATATCGCAAAATATAAATTAGATAAAGAATAAGACGATGAGACATAATAAAAAATTCAATCATTTAGGACGTCAAACAGCTCACCGTAGTGCTATGTTGTCGAATATGTCGACCTCTTTGATTATGCACAAACGCATATTTACCACAACGGCAAAAGCAAAAGCTCTTAAAATGGTGGTTGAACCCCTTATAACCAAAGCTAAAGAAGATACGACCCAAAACAGACGTTTGGTTTTTAGTTCGCTGCAAAATAAAGAAGCAGTCTCTGAACTTTTTCAGGTTATTTCTCCGAAAATCGGTGACCGTCCGGGCGGTTATACCCGTATTATCAAAACGGGTTTCCGTTTGGGTGATAATGCACAGATGTGTTTTATTGAGCTTGTAGACTTTGATGACAATATGTTGAAGGGTAAAGTTGAAAAGAAAACACGTACACGTCGTTCTTCTGCAAAGAAGAAAGCTGTCGAAACTGTTGCTGTTGAATCACCTGCTGCTGAAGCTCCAGTTGCTGAAGCTCCAGTTGCAGTTGCTAAGGCTGCTGTTGCTGAAGCCACAGTTGCTAAAGTCCCTGCTGCTGTTGATGCAACCGTTGTAGAGGCACCTGTTGATGAAACTGCTGCTCCTGAGGCCCCTGTCGCTGAATAATTACCATTTAATAGTTGTGTGTTTTATTTGACACATAGTATATATGATAAAGAAAAAGCCTGCATTTTGCAGGCTTTTTCTTTTAGCTTTTAACTCATGGCTTTTGTTAAAAATCCAGAATAAGGCCCAGTGAAATGGGCCTGACTTCCGGACCTTTGTCTTGCTGAAAAAGATTGAATGGTGAATATTTTGCATAGACACCGAAGTTTCCTATACCTGCCTGAACCAGATAATCCAAAGTAAGTGGGGCGACATTCAAGCCTCTGGCTTCGACAGATCGAATGGTATACCCTTCAGAATTCTCATATTTGACTTTTGAAGAGGAAAGCAATTTTATTCCGCCGACAAGCCCGGCCGCGATGTAAGATGTATGGTCATTTCCGATTGTCGGTTGAAATTCTATCAGTAGAGGAAATGTCAAATAGACTACCTTAAGCCGGCTGTATTTGTAGTTGATACCATCCGGAGCAGGAATGGCAGAAGTGATTCCATTCGTCTCAACCAAATGTTTGTTGTTGTCTAGAAAATATTTTTGTGAGTTGAATCCCATACCTGTTGTGATACCGATATTGTTACGGAAAACCGGCAAGATTTTTTCAAAAATGTTTATAGAAAATTCATAAGAGTCTTCAGATTTTAATTCAAATCCATTGACCGATGTGAGACTTAAATTGTTTGGATTGGTAACATTTGCAAAGCCAAGTCCAATGCCTGCCCAGTGGGGTTCCATTTTGTAATGCCTGTGGCGTTTTGTAAAAGCTTTTCTAATAATGGGGAACTGGAATCCAAGATCTTCCATGACGGTAAATTTCTCATAACTTTTCTCTTCACTGTATATGCCTTCGTAAACTTGTTTGAACGGGGTGGTGTCGTTTTTAGATGATATATCGTAAATTTTAACCTTTATCTGGTCAACACTATCTTCCAAATTTATCAGCCTATTGTGATAACGCAGGGTGGTATCAGAAAGCATGGTCTCTGCTGCTTTTACCTGAAGTATTGCGAAACATGATAAAAATAATAATAATATAATTCGTTTCATAGCTTTGGTTATTAGGTATTTATAATTATTTCTTTTTTAATAATAGCTTAAGCACGTTTTCCGAGTCGTTTCTGGTTTCGATATAAATCAGTGTTAGCCGGATTTCCGAAGGTGAGTCATTGAATAATATCAGGCGATTGTCTTTTCCCTTGCGGGGTAATTGTAGATAAATGGAAGTAGGAACCCCATTGACAATCACTTGCTTGATTTTTTTTGCACCTTCTTCATCCTTAGAAATGCAAATACGGGTGAGTTTAACAGCTGATGGATCATTCCTGATGATAATGCTCTTGAAGAGTGTAAGATCATAATTGCCCAAAGCTTCATTGGAAAGTTCAACCATGACGGATCCTTTCTTTTTTCCATACTGTTCAAAGACTTTACTGATTTGCAAATCTTTTTGTGCCAACAGATTGGGAGAGGCCGTCAACCCTATGGCGAAAAGCAGCAAAAAATAAATTTTGTATCGTTTCATGAGCATCTATTTTTTAATAAGCAGATTCTTGTTTGATGGTTAATGAATATCGTTGAAAATGGCAAGCTGAGATTCAATCAAGTCTTTGTCATTCAGGCTTTTTATGCATTCTTCTACTTCGTCATTTGAAGATACGAACCTGAGTGAGTTTATGGCCTGTTTCTTTACAACTTGGGCATCTATGTATTTCTGTCCGTTGATGTATGCAATATTTGTCGGATTGTCACAAACCCACGTCTTGGCGAAGAACATGATTCCAACCATGATGGCGGCAATGCTTGTCCACCTCATGAGAGGAACGATGACAGCCTTTGGCTTTTGTTTTTGACTTGCAAAAAAATCAAACAAGGCGAGGTCGGCTTCGAATCTTTTAGGTAAATGATCTTGTGACAAGAAATGGTACAACCTTTTTTCTTCGGTCTGAGAGGTGTTGCCTTCGTAATATTTCTCAAGCAAAGCTTCAGCCTCTTTTATCTTGATTCTTTTTCTCATATTCTTGATTTTCAGCATGATGTTATTTTTACATATTCTTCCCGCACTTTCTTTCGTGCTCTTGAAAGGTTCATACGAATGGCTTCGGCTTGAGAACCTGTTATTTCTGCAATCTCTTCTATTTCATATTCTTCGATGTCTTTCATCTTGATGATGGCTTTCTGTAGAGGCGGCAGCTTTTCTATGATGGCATGAAGAATTTTATTGGTATCTTTTCTTTCTAATTGCAGATAGGGATTGTCCGGCCCTGCCTGCCTGAACATCTTCTCTTCCAGTGAGTCCATTCTTCCACGGATCCTGATCTTGTCTATGCAAAGGTTCTTGGTCATCGTCGTGGCAAAAGCAATCAGGTTATCGTAGTGTTCCAGAGAATCGCGCATGTTCCAAAGTCTGAGAAATACTTCTTGTACAGTATCCTCGCTATCCTGTTCTTCTTCAAGCAACTTTTTTGCAGTGTAGAACAGTTTGTCGCGTAAAGGCAAAACATTTGCCTTAAATTGTTCCAGATTCATTGATGATATGACGTGGAAAGATTAAAATTATAACATTGGATTTTCAATTTTTACAAAAATAAACAACCGTAATAATCTTCTTGATTTTTAGAAGAAAAATAAGGGCATCTCAAAGATTTATTTGAGATGCCCTCCTAATAATTCTGTATCCGAAAAAGTTCCTAATTTTTTAAAGTGAAAGCTGTTGTACCAATGATGTATCCATCTGCAAAGACATCAACCTTATAGGTACCCGGATGAAGAAATTCCTCCACATCCCAATAGATAACGACATTCACTTCCTCGCCTTCATAATCGATGGGCCTGCGGGCTGAATAGTTGATGTATTTGTTCTCAAAAAGGAAGACGTTGTCATTCTTTTTAACCAAAGGTGTCTCATCAGGTTGAAGAATGCGGAGATAGATATATTTTTCGCCGGTAGGTGCTGAGATGTTTTTGTTAATGATAAAACTAAATTTGAGTTGAGCCGTTTTACTGATTTTGGTTGCCTTGCGTCCTTTGTTCGTAAGACTTTCAATGGTAAAGTTTCTTGCTTCCAGAATAGACGCCAGCGTAACTTTGTCAATAAGAGCTTTTTTTTCTTCAGTCAAGGCACTGGCTTGTTGTTTTACTTCATGATATTGCATGGTTACAGCCTTGTTTTCTGATCTTAACCGGCTGTTCGATGCACTGAGTGAGTCTATTTGTGCAACGTAATGTTTCATGATGCCCCGTAAGGTCTCAAGCTCTTTTTTCAATTTGTTGATGCGTCTGGTATCGGTAGACTTGACTGTCTTTAATTCTTCAAGTAGCCGCTGTACTTTGTACCTTTCTGCATCGAGCATGGTCGCCAACGAGTCATTGCCAATACGTAGCCCATAGCCTTCATATTGCAATGAGAGCTGAGAATATTCATCGGTAAGTTCCTCTTTTTCCAAATCGAATTGTTTTGTCATTTCTTTAATGACAACATCTTTACTACGCAGGCTAATAATTAAATAAGTTATTCCTCCAAGCAGTAGGACTACGATTACCCCTATAATTATCTTTGTTTTTTTTTGCATATTAAAATCGAATTTTGCAGACCAACGGAAACCTTTGTTCCATTTGGAGCTACGAATTACTGTCGCAAAAATACAAAAATATGTGCAATAATTCTATCCTTGAGGATGTATGCAGACATATTTAATACTTTGTTTGTTTAATGATCTTAGATCAGCTATTTATGGCATTCTTGCTCCTCGTTTTTTTTTAATGATTTTGATAAAGAATTAAAGAAATTTTGCATAAATGAATTAAAGAAAATTTTCTCTAATCTGGATTATTAGTACCTTTGTGGTGTTAAAGGAAATTTCCATCATTGGGAGATCATTTTTCGATTGGATTAGTTAAACACGTAATAAATTATTTATGTCAAAAGTAACGGTTGTAGGTGTAGGTAATGTAGGCGCTACCTGCGCAAATGTAATGGCAAACAATGGGGTTGCCGATGAGGTCTTATTGCTGGATATCAAAGAGGGTATTTCTGAAGGTAAAGCATTGGATATGTTGCAGGCTGCAACATGTCTTGGCGTTGATACCAAAATCAGCGGTTGCACAAACGATTACAAACAGAGTGCAAATTCAGACGTTGTGGTAATCACTTCGGGTATTCCACGTAAACCGGGAATGAGTCGTGAAGATTTGGTCGGCGTCAATTCCGGTATTGTCAAATCTGTCGTTGATCAGCTTCTGGAATATTCTCCGAATGCTATTTTGGTTGTCATCAGTAATCCTATGGATACGATGACCTATTTGGCATTGAAGGATACCAAACTTCCCAAAAACCGTGTTATCGGTATGGGCGGTGCTTTGGACAGTGCTCGTTTCAGATGCTATTTGAGCAAGGCTCTCGATGCCAATATCAACGAAATTCACGGTACAGTGATTGGTGGTCATGGAGATAAGACCATGATACCTTTGACACGTTTTGCTACCTATAAAGGTGTTCCGGTTTCCCAACTTCTGGATGCCGACACTTTAAACAAAGTTGTTGCTGACACCATGGTCGGTGGTGCTACATTAACAGGTATGTTGGGTACTTCTGCCTGGTATGCTCCTGGTGCAGCATGTTCTTACCTTGTGGCTTCTATTTTGCATGACCAGAAGAAGGTTATCCCTTGCTGCGTTTATCTGGAAGGCGAATATGGTCAAAGCGATATTTGTATAGGCGTTCCTTGTATTATCGGTAAGGGTGGCGTTGAGAAAATCGTTGACTTTAAGTTGAATGCTGAAGAACAAGCCTTATTTGACCAGAGTGCGGCTGCTGTCCGTAATATGAACTCTGTTTTGAGTCAATTAGGTGTTCTGGCTTAATATCCGTAGTTGGGTTGAACTATTAGGATGGCACTCCTCCGTGCAGGGATGTCATCCTTTTTTTCTTTTTCAGCTATATTATCAGTATTACAAATCAAAAAGTTGTACTTTTGTTTTGCAATTGGATTACAATTCTACTTTAAAATTCATGTCTGCATGAAGTTTTTTCGGTTACTGTATTTGCTGATTCTGTTTCCGGCCTTGCTGTCAGGGCAAGAAAATGTCTCTGATAAACAGTCTGAGAGTATTGTTGATCAGATCAACAAACATGAAACAGGTAAAGGAAATGTGAAAATTATTCAGGATGAACAAATTGCTGCCAAAATCAGAAGGTCTGATGTTGAGACTACGACCTCTACGGAATCGAGCGATGAGCCTAAATACATACAAATTTCCGGTTGGCGCATTCAGGTTTTCTCCGGAAACAATCAAAGGGTTTCAAAGAACGAAGCTTTTCGTAAGGAAACGGACATGAAGGTTGCCTATCCGGAATTATCTACTTATGTGAAATATAATGCGCCTTTCTGGCGCTTAAGGGTTGGGGATTTTCAGACTTATCAGGATGCACAGCATACGTTGGTGCAATTGCGGCGTTCATTTCCTTCATTTGGCAGAGAAATGTCTATTGTAAAAGAAAAGATACAGGTAAAAGTTCAATAAAATGGTAGATAAAAGGGTCGTTCTGGCTACTGAAACAAATCCGGTTCAGGAAGAATTGGCAAAGCATTATGTGGAGATTTTGCGCCTTCTTGGCGAGAATCCGGAAAGAGAAGGGTTATTGAAGACTCCCAAGCGGGTAGCTAAGTCTATGCAATTCTTGACTTATGGTTATAATATTGATCCTGATGAAGTGATCAAATCAGCCATGTTTAAAGAAGAATACCGCCAGATGGTCATAGTTAAGGATATTGATTTTTATTCGATGTGTGAACATCATCTGCTGCCTTTTTATGGTAAAGCACATGTGGCTTATATTCCAAACAATTATATCACAGGGCTGAGTAAGATTGCCCGTGTGGTTGATATTTTTGCCCGTCGTTTGCAAATTCAGGAAAGGATGACGACACAAATTAAAAATTGTATTCAGGAAACGCTTAATCCTCTCGGTGTGATGGTGGTCATCGAAGCAAAGCACTTATGTATGCAAATGCGTGGAGTGGAAAAGCAAAATTCCATTACAACGACTTCTGATTTTACCGGGGTTTTCCAACAGGCAAAGACAAGGGAGGAATTTATCAGTCTGATACGGAAATAAAAGGATAGTTTGCGCGTTAAAGAATAGAACGAGATTTAAGAAAAAACCCGTGCAACTTCCTTATCTAAAAGGCTGTCTGCAGAGGCTGCATTGTGGTAGAATTCTCATTTGAGAACATTCGCGACGGGACTTCTAAGAGATATCGATGCAGTAAAAAAAGCCATCTTATATCCTTACAATAATAGACTTGCTGAAGGACTAAACAATAAGTTGAAAGCACAGAAAAGAGGCATGTACGGTAGAGCAAGCAACAGGCTCATTGAGATAAAAATGATAGCTTCATTGAGTGGATAGCTGCACCAAAATTGACGAAGAACCACTTTTCAGTTGAAATAAACATTTAAACAAGCCGTTTGCATAACCTTAACGCTCAAGTATATATTGTCTGGCCTTTTCTTCCAAACGGTATATCTCCACTTCGGAATGAATGTCAAACGCCGAAACTCTTGACAACACGGTAACTTTTATGGCTCTTGTCTATGACCTGGACACTTGTTGTCCCGTTCTTATTTTGCTTTCTGCGGGCAAACATGACGCAAATTTAGCCCCGGGACACCCAAAATGCAAATCTTGGCTTTGTATGGTATAAGGCGCGGCATTAAAGTTGCTCGTCTATCATTTTGATTTTCTTGTATATCAAATCGCGTTCATCCTTGAGATCTTCAATTTTCTTTTTCATTACGTCAAGAAGTTCGTCCCCTGATGATTTGGTTGTGGTGAAAAAACCGATGTTGTTTTCTGACGTTTTGATTTCAGTAGTCAGGTTATCGAACTGACGCAATAAACGCTCACGTTCATGTAGCACTTTTCCCTGACTTTTTTCATTCATATCTTCCAGATTGTGCTGAAAGTTGTTTAGTTTTCGGTTGCTCTTGTCTATATGAAAACGCTCCATTTGATTATCCAAGGCTTCATGCCATGTTTTGTATATCTTATCTTTTTCTTTGAAAGGAACATGACCTATACTATTCCACTTGGCGGAAAGTTCATGTAGAAGTTTCTGTACCTCTTCTTGAGGAGTATCCGTTGAGATGGACTCGAGTTGCTCAATCAGCTCTTTCTTATTGGTTAGATTGCGTTGCTCCTCGTTCTTTTGGGAGGGAGCATTCTTTTCTTTTTGTTCGAAAAAGAAATCACAGGCGGCAATGAAACGTTTCCAGATGCTATCTGAAAATTTTTTGGGAACAGAACCGATGGTTTTCCATTCTTTTTGAATCTGAATAAGTATATCAGAGGTGGCTTTCCAGTCTGTGCTGTCTTTAAGAGCCTCTGCTTTTTCGCAAAGGTTCTTTTTTTTCTCCAGATTTTGATTCAGAAGATCTTTGGATGCCTTATAGAATTCACTTTTTTGACGGAAAAAATTGTCGCAAGCCGTGCGAAAACGTTCAAAAATCTTGATATTTACTTTTTTAGGAGCAAAGCCGATGGCTTTCCATTGCTCCTGCAGACTGATGATTTCAGCCGTCTTGGCATCCCAGTCTTTATAAGATTTCAATTGTGTCAAATCAATGGCTTCTATGGTTTCGCAAATGATCGTCTTTTGGGCAAGATTCTCGTTTTCGATGGTTTTGAGGCGTTCAAAAAATCCCTGATGGTTTTTGTTGATGACGCTTGAAGCATTCTTAAAACGATTCCAGATATCTTCACGGAAGTCTTTGGCGACAGGCCCTGTTTCACGCCATTCTTCATGTAGTTTCTGTAATTGGCGGAAAGCGATGACAACATCGGTTTCTTCTGCCAGTTTTTCGGCTGTTTCGCATAAATTGGTCTTGATTTCAAGGTTTTTCTTAAAATCATATTCACGGAATTCGTTGTTGATTTTCAGGAGGTCGTAGAAACGTTCAACCTGTACCTGATATTTTTTCCAAAGCTCATTGACCTGTTCTTGCGGTACGGGACCAATTTCTTTCCATGATTGTTGAAGTCTCCTGAATTCGTTAAAGTTACGGCCGATGTCTTCTGTACTGTCGGTCAAAGATTTGATGGCTTCAATAATCTGGTTTTTCTTCTCGAGATTCGATTTACGTTGATTTTCTTGTTCTGCAAGTCTTTCAGCACGTTTTTCACGCCAATTTCCGAGTAATGTTTTAAAATCAACTTCCAGGGAATCTTCTTCTGCTTGGAAAGTCTCAATGGCGTTTCCTGCTTCCACATAGGCTTTACGCGCATTTTCAATCTCCTGTTTGTGTATTTTGTAAAAAGATTGTTTCAAAGCATCAACCTTTTCTTTAATATCTGTATTGGAGTTTTCCACCAGCGATTTGAACGCATCGATAATCTCCTTTTTTGTTCCGAACACATGTTGGGTTGAAGCCTCTTTTGTTTTTTCCGAAACTTCAATCTTCCGGACTGCCGTTTCCTTTTCCGCATTTTCCGGCACCTGAGCTGATATTTCTTCTTTTGAATCTTCTGGCTCCTGAAAGGATGTCTCTTCTCTCCTTGAATCCTCCGGCTCTTGAGCTAATGACTCTTTTTTTGATTCCTCTGTTTCCTGAACGGCTGTCTCTTCTTTTGAATCCTCTATCTTTTTGGAGATTTTGGCTTTTGTAACCTTTTTGGTTTTTGTTTTGACAATCTCAGAAGCTTCGGTTTCGCTTTGTTGGTTATCAGCTGTCACAATGGCAGCGTCTGTGAGAGTTTCTTCCAACTTTGCTTCCTGAGGCAGATGGTTGGTTTCTTTTGTGTCCATAATCAATATGTTTTTACGTTAAATACACCTCGAGAAGAGGTAGTTACAAATTAAAGAAAAAGTTTTGGTAATGTCATTATAGTTTATCAACTTTTTGCTTTACAGCCAATGTTTATGCTTGAAGTATAACAATATCACTCCTGAAAAAACGAACATCAGGCAGATTGATATCCAAAATCCATTTGAATTGGAAGTAAACGGCATGTTCGGTATGTTTTGGCCGAAGATACTGGCGATCAATGTCGGGGGCATAAAGATTACAGAAACAATGGTGAAAATCTTGATGATTTTATTTTGTTCGACATTGACTAGCCCCATGAAGATTTCTTGCATGTTATTCAATCTTTCAAAGCTGAATTTTGTGTGTTCAATCAACGAGTTTACGTCTCTTAGAACAATCGTCAGTTTGGAAGAAAGTTCCGTAGGCATGAGTTCGCATCGTAAGAGGTTGGAAATGGATCGCTGTTTTTCGATGATGTTTTGGCGGACTTGCATGATTTGTTCCTGAAGTTCGGTGATATCCATCAATACCCCTTCGTCAGCATCGCGGAGTGTGTCACTCAAGATGGTGATTTTGTCAATGATATCTTCAATAAGGTCCGCGTCTTTTTCCACCCGCATTTCCATGATTGCTACCATTACGTGGTAGCCGGTAGGGTAGTTCCTTGGGTTGGTGGAAAGCTTTTTGGCCGTTTCGTTGAAAGAACTGAGATCCTCACTGTGTACAGTGACCAGTATATCGTTCTTCATGATGAAAGAAACATTTTCAAGTTCGAAATTGGGTAACAGAAAGTGAGAGTTAACCACCAAAGTATCTGCCGTTTCTATGAAACGGGATGACATCTCGATTTCTTCCATTTCTTCTTCTTCTTGAATATAAATCTTGAGAAAATCTTCCAATTGATCTTCAACTTCATCGTCCACATCATGAAGATCTATCCAGAGAAAATTTTCTATGGGTGTCTTTTTTAGAAATTCCAGACTTCGGCTGACTTTGATTCGTCCAGCTTCGTGATAAAATAATTTAATATCGGCCATGGCGTTTGTTTTTTGCATCGACATTAAACCGGTGCTGGGTTAAAACTTTGTTCTGAACGCTTTTTTTAGGCAAAATACCCATTCACATGGATTTGCTTAGCCAAGTTCTCCCACAAAAGGAGAAACCATATTTGTCAGTGTAACAAACTGCTCTACAGATAACTGCTCGGGTCGAAGATTGAAAATAGAATTATCAGTGACCGGGCATTCGTTTCCCAACAATGGTTTTAGCGAATTCCTCAGGGTTTTTCGCCTTTGGTTGAATCCGGTCTTGACAACTTGCTTGAATAATATTTCATTACAATCCAGACTTGTCGTTTTATTGCGCGTGAGACGGATAACCGCAGACTTTACCTTGGGCGGCGGATCGAAAACATGTTCGTCGACGGTAAAAAGATATTCAATATCGTAATAGGCCTGTAAAAGGACACTCAGGATACCGTAGGTTTTTTTACCGGATTTTGAAGCGATACGCATTGCAACTTCTTTTTGTATCATGCCGGAACAGCATGGTATCTGGTCTTTATGTTCGAGTATCTTAAAAAAAATTTGGGAAGAAATGTTGTAAGGGTAGTTTCCGATGACACAAAAGGGCTCTTGATAAAGTTTGGACAAATTTAGTGTCAAAAAATCAGCTGAAATGATTTTTCCAGTTAGTGATGGATAGTGTTCGTTCAAATAGGCAACCGATTCGCGGTCAAGTTCAACTACTTTCAAATTATGTCCGAAATTCAATAAAAAACGGGTGAGAACGCCCATGCCGGGCCCGATTTCAAGAATCGGCATACCTTGGTAGGCATCAAGCGTTTGCGCGATGCGTTCGGCAACATTCAAATCTTTCAGGAAATGTTGTCCCAGTGATTTTTTGGGTTTTACAATCGTCATCCACCTCGGTAAGAAAAAATTAGTACATTTGTGTGCTTCAAAAGAATCGAAACAGCACAAAAGTAAACATTTAAATTGAAAGTTAGTCAGGAATGAAAAAAATAAAAAAAGTCCTCCAGATTGTCCTCCCTTTGGGTTTGGCCGTACTTTTGTTTTGGTGGGTTTACAGAGACATGAATTTCTCGAAACTGATGAATGTCTTTCATGGGGGTATTCATTATGAGTGGTTTCTGCTTTCTTTTTTCCTGAGTGTTTTGAGTAGTCTTATCCGTGGTATTCGCTGGCATCAGCTTATCGAACCGGTTTGTCCTGGTGGAAGGCTTAAGGTGACTATTTTGTCAATCTTTGTTGCTTATGCTGCCAATTTGCTGTTTCCGCGTGCAGGGGAGGTGGCACGTTGTGGAATCTTGAAAAAATCAGACGGCCTTTCTTTTACCAAGACTTTGGGGACTGTCATTACGGAACGGGCTGTTGATGTGGTTTTCTTGCTTGTGATAGCCTTGGCCACTATTTTGTTTCAAATGGGATTTTTCAGAAATTTTTTTATGGAAAACCCTTCTTCTCTGAATAAATTGGTGGGGATGTTGACCTCTCCTGTCATCTGGGGAGGAGTGTTAACTGTTGTGATATTAGTTGTCGTATTCCGGAAACGGATGCGTCATTTTCGCTTTTATGAAAAAATCAGCGGATTTGTGCAGAAAATTTGGGAAGGTATGAAAAGTATCATGACGCTGAAACGTCCGCTCCTTTTTGTCTTTTTGTCTTTGTTGATTTGGCTGATATACTTTTTGATGTTTTATATCGGCAAATATTTCTTCTCTTTTGATGTTCCGCTGGGTGTCCTTGCCATGCTGAGTGGTTTTGTGATGGGCTCTTTTGGGGTGGCTGCACCTGTACAGGGTGGAATAGGGGCATATCATTTCATGGTGATCTACACCCTTGTATTTTATGGCATTTCGGAACCGGATGCTTGTGTCTTTGCTTTTGTCATTCATGGCTTACAAACAGTAATTACTTTATTGACAGGACTTATTGCTTATATCTGGATTTTTGTGCTGAATAAAAAAACAATGTCGCTACGGAATCGAATAGAACAGTAGAACTTTGCGGTCTTTAGATGCATTGAACCATCTGCTTGTATGGTAAACTATAAGATGATTCCTATTTGTAAAATGAGATTATTTGTTTTTTTAAATATTTTCTGAATATTTCCCATCATAATTGTATCTTTGTCAATAGTATGGCTATAAAGCCGTAAATCAGTTATTTCGATACGTTAAACTAATGATATCATGGCAGAACTTATTAGACAATTAAACCCGAAAGCTCTTTGGGGCTATTTTTCAGATTTGACACAAATACCTCGTCCATCAGGATTCATGGGTCCTATTCAAGATTTTATGTTCAATTTCGGCATAACTTTGGGCTTGAAAACGGAGAAAGATCAAGCCGGAAATATTCTGATAAAAAAACCGGCGACGGCTGGTATGGAAAATAAACCGGGTGTTGTTCTTCAGGCGCATTTGGATATGGTTCCTCAAAAGAATGACCATGTTCAGCATAATTTTGAAAAAGATCCGATTTGTACACGAATAGAAAACGGTTGGGTCAAAGCAAATGAAACAACCTTGGGTGGAGATAACGGAATAGGTGTTGCTGCGGTTATGGCGGTGTTGGCATCCGGTGAAATTAAGCATGGGCCGATAGAAGCCCTTTTTACTATTGATGAAGAGACCGGCATGTATGGAGCTTTTGGTTTGAAGGCCGGTGAAATTGACGGCCGGATTTTGATCAATTTGGATTCAGAGCATGAAGGAAACCTTTTTGTCGGTTGTGCAGGTGGGCTAAATTTGACTGCTGAATTTGAATATGAAAAAAATGTTCCTGTCCCTGAAGGTGACATCGCTGTTAAGTTAAACCTGAAAGGACTCAAGGGGGGGCATTCAGGGTTGGATATATTATTGGGCAGAGCCAATGCCAACAAGTTGCTTTTCCGCTTTTTGAAAAAGGCTGTGTCGGAGAATGAAGTCCGTCTGGCTTCTTTTGGCGGCGGATCGCTCAGGAATACCATTCCGCGTGAGGCTTATGTCATTGTGACTATTCCTGAAGACGGTCTGGCTGATATGGCCGAAGCCGTAGCTGATTATGAAGATCAGATCAACGAAGAATATAAGGGTATCGAGAATTCGCTGCATTTTACAATTGACCAGGTTGACTTGCCGACAGGACTAATACCTGAAGAAGTTCAGGATGACGTGATCAACGCCATCGAAGCTGTCCATGACGGTGTTTTGCGAATGATCCCGGGTATACCCGGGATTGTTGAAACATCCTCCAATCTGGCCATCTGCGAATCCAAAGAAGGATTGATCACTTGTCAGTTTTTGATCAGAAGTGCAGCCGAATCCATGAAGAGGTATTTGGCCTCTTCACTTCAGAGTTGCTTTTCGTTGGCTGGTGCCAAAGTTACAGAATCCGGAGATTATCCGGGGTGGCAGCCCAATCTCGAATCTCCTTTAAAGGATCTTATGACAAGAATATATGAGAAAAAATTTGGTGAAAAGCCTAATGTGAATGTCATTCATGCAGGTCTGGAATGTGGAATCATACAGGATGCAGTCGGTAAAATGGATATGATTTCATTCGGGCCCAACATTTTGTTTGCACATTCTCCGGATGAGAAAGTGGAAATTGCCAGTGTCGAAAGATTTTGGGACTATTTGACGACATTATTGGTAGAAATATAGGCTTTATTTCATACGCTTTTCTAATCATAGAAGTAACCTTTAAAAAAAAACAATCTTATGAGACTGTCTCTTTTTTCTCTGATGTTACTTTTTCCTCTTTTATCCGGATCGAATCTGCAAGCCTCCGATAGGCAGGTACAAAATGTTTCTCCGGTTAAAACCGTGATAGACTTGCACCGATTGGATAAAAATGTTGATAGGTTGATGGAAAATGCGGTTGCAAATGAAGTTATTCCTTCTGCTGTATGTTATGTGGCATACCATGGAAAACCGATTTATTATAAGTCTTTCGGACTTGCCGATCGTGAAAATGACAAGAAATTAAAAAAGAATGCCATTTTTCGTCTTGCCTCTCAGACGAAATTGGTCACGACTGTCGCTCTGATGACTTTATATGAACAAGGTTTGTTTAGTTTGGAAGATCCTGTGAAGAAATTTTTGCCTGAGTTCTCTACCCCGGTAGTCTATGTCTCTGGTTCTGTCGCTGAAAATAATCTGATCACCAGGCCAGCGAATGGTGACATCACTATCCGCCAGCTATTGAGTCATAGCAGTGGTCTGGGTTATAACACCTATGATCAGGATTTGCAAATAATTAATTATGCGGAGCAGGTGACGACGAAAGAAATTGTGGAACGTATCGCCAAGCTTCCTCTTCAGCACGATCCTGAAAACGGTTTTACCTATGGTTTCAGTTTGGATGTGGCTGGTCGTTTGGCAGAAGTTATTTCCGGGATGCGTTTGGATTCCTTGATTAAAATGCGGGTATTGGATCCTCTTGATATGGAGGATACTTATTTTTATTTGCCGCCAAAGAAATTTGACCGTTTGGTTCCTTTGTATCAGAAACCTGAACATGATGCACCTGTGGCACTTTCTACAAATCCCATATCTCGTTTTTATCCGCTGGCTCAGAATAAATTATATTTCGGAGGAGGTGCAGGCTTGAGTGGAACCATTGAAGATTATGCACATCTCTGTCAGATGATTCTCGAGAAAGGTGTTTATCATAAGAATAGAATATTATCCAGAAAGACCGTTGAGCAAATGTGTTCTGACCAGCTTTTTGGTGCTGATGGCGATTATAAATTCGGCCTTGGTTTGGAAATTGCTACGGAAGAGACTTTTGCACGTACGATGAAAACTCCAGGTTCACTTTGTTGGGGAGGTTATTATGGGACAGAGTATATGATTGATCCTAAAAATGGACTTGTTATCCTATTTTATACCAATAGGGAGTCGTGGCAAAAGAATGATCTTTGGGGAAATTTCTTAAGAACTGTTTTTATGTCGTTAAAGTAGCTCTGTTTTAAGTTTTTTTAGAGAAAAATCAATGAATTAATATTAAATTAAAATGTATATAATATTTTATAAATTTATAAAAATATATTAGGTATGCCGTTTTTTTCTTTAAAGAGTCTTTTTCCTTTTGTCTTTAACAATTATTTGCAAATAATAATCGGTAAAAAAGTGAATCTGCTGAAATCCATTTGTATATTTGCAAACCCAAATCAGAGGGAGGAGTACGGATTGTTGCGTCCATAAGCTTTTTTTTGTTATTGCGGGTTTGTAAATGAATCATAGAGGATATACATTCGTGCTTAATAGCCAATGAAATAATCAATCAATTATAAAAACAAACATTTTAATTATTATGGAAACCAAAAAACAAAAGAAGGTCAAGAAAACTCGTAGTGTATCGGCTGCGTTGGTCATTTTCGGTTGTGCTGTTGTTGCTGTATGCTTTTTCTTATTTATTTGCGGTGATCCCTCTGGTTTTAATGAAAAGGGTGCTCCCCTTCCAGGTAAGATCTTTGCAACCATGTATAAAGGTGGATTTGTCGTCCCTATCATTCTTACGTTATTATTGACCGTACTGACTCTTTCTGTTGAACGTGCTTTTGCTTTTAGAAGAATGAAAGGTAAAGCTAATCAAACAAAATTCGTTCAGAATGTAAAAGCGAAATTGGCAGAAGGCGATATCGCCGGTGCACGTGAAATTTGTGACAAACAAAAAGGGACTGTTGCCAATATCCTAAATGCGGGTTTGATCAGATATGAAGATGTTGAAAAAATTCAAGGTATGAACAATGACGAAAAAGCTGCCATCATTCAGAAAGAACTTGAAGAAGCTACAGCTTTGGAGATGCCGTCCATGCAACAAAACTTACCGGTTATTGCTGTAATTTCTACACTAGGTACATTGTTCGGACTTCTCGGAACGGTACTTGGTATGATACGCGCCTTTGCTGCTTTGGGTCAGGAAGGTTCGCCAGACTCTCTTGCTTTGTCAACCGCTATTTCTGAAGCCCTTATCAATACAGCTTCTGGTATCGCAACTGGTGCTTGTGCCATTATTTTCTATAACTATTTTGCACAGAAAGTGGAAAATATAACGAATGCAGTTGATGAAGTAGGTTTTGCTGTAGGTCAGACCTATACCACCAAACATCTTGGAAAATAATGATTGTTTGCGACTCTTAACGGGTTCGCTCTATATAAATTAAAGAAAAAAAATATGCCGAAGGTAAAAGGAAAAAGACAGAGCACGCTCATTGACATGACGGCAATGAGTGACGTTACTGTACTTTTGCTGACATTCTTCATACTTACTGCAAACTTTATACCTAAAGAACCGGTACAGTTGTTAACACCTGCATCGGTTTCAGAGATAAAGATTCCGGAAGCTAATCGATTGATGATTTTGATTGATCCGACTGGAAAAGTTTACTTGAATCTGGATAGGCCAGCTACAAAATTAGAAGTATTGAAGAGAGTCGCTAAAGAGTATAATATCACATTCACGGAAAAGCAGTTAAAAGCCTTTATCAATCAGCCGAATATTGGTATTGATATTAGACTTCTACCGAAATTTCTCGATATGGATGCAGGAAATCAGGATAAAGCATTAAAACAATATGGCGTTCCAGCTGACAGTACCAACAATCAGTTTAAAACCTGGGTTTTGAATGCTGTCGCTGTAAACAAGGAATTGGTTGGTGAAGATATCACCATCGCCATTAAGGCTGACAGGACTACTCCATATCCTAAGATCAAGAATGTACTTGGTACGCTTCAGGATATTAAGCAGAACAGGTATAATCTTATTACAAGCCTGGAGGGAATGCCCCCCGGATTCTAAATAAAGCACAATCACTCTATGCTTTTTATTGAAAGTTATGAGTGGCTTTAGAATTGATTATTAAATAATAAAAACAATATGGCAGAAGTAAATACTGGCGGCGGCGACAAACAAAAGAAAGGTAAACCACATAAAAAAGAGACACGTGTAGACTTTACACCTATGGTGGACATGAATATGTTGTTGATTACTTTCTTTATGTTTTGTACCTCTCTGTCAAAACCGCAAACAATGGAGATTGTAATGCCGACAAAAGACAAAAATTTAACCGAACAAGAAAAGAACAAGGTAAAGGATACCAATGCCATTACTTTGATATTGGGTGCTGAGAATAAGGTCTATTACTATCTTGGGAAACCTGATTATAAAAATTTTTCTTCTACGAAGATTGCAAATTACGGAGGTGCAGAAGATAAGAGCAGCCTGCGTAGTCTTTTGCTGGAACGTAACAAGGTTGCTGTAGTTCAGGTACAAAAGCTAAAACAACTGAAATATAAGAAACAGATTTCGGATAAGGATTTCACCAAGCAAGTCGCGGAAATCAAAAACTCAAAAGATGGACAAGTTGTCATTATCAAACCGACTGACGAGTCTACTTATATGAATTTGATCGATGCGCTTGATGAAATGCAAATTTGTAGCATTGGGAAATATGCCATTGTTGATGTGGAAGCGGGAGATAAGTTTCTTGTTGAAAATCTTCAGAAACAAGGTGCTCTTACTAAAGCCTCAGATATAAAGTAATATTTTAAAACTTTAAAAATAATACGAAGTGGCAAAAGAAATAGATTTAAATTCTCAGGAATGGTGTGATTTAGTTTTCGAAGGCAAAAATAAAAGTTATGGTGCTTTTTATATGCGTAAGTCGTCCAGCAAACGACATATTTATGCGTTTGTACTGTGTATTTTATTTGTTGTTTTTGTGGCATTTCTCCCAAGCTTGATTGAAACAGTCAAGAAAAATCTTATTCCAAAGGAAGCAATGACTGAAAAAACTGTGCTATCCGATCTGAAACTGGAGGATCAATTGAAAGAAGAGCAGATTATCCATAAGGAACAAGCTCCTCCGCCTGTACCCTTGAAGAGTACCATTCGATTTACACCTCCTGTCATCGCTGATGCATCAGAAGTTTCCGATGAAGATCAAATGAAATCACAGGAAGATCTTATGCAATCTAAGGTGACGATTTCCAGGCAAGATGTAGTAGGTAATGACGAAGAACATGGTGTTGATATTGCAGATCTTCAGGAACATAAAGTAATTGTTGAAGATAAACCGCTTTACGGAGTAGAACAGATGCCTCAGTTCCCGGGTGGAGAAGAAGAGTTATTCAAGTTTATCAGTGATAACTTGCATTATCCTGCTGCGGCTTCTGAATTGGGTATTGAAGGGCGTGTAACCATTCGTTTTGTGGTAAGTAAGACTGGTGCTGTGACCAATGTTGAAGTCATTCGTGGTCTTGATCCTGCATGTGATAAGGAAGCCATCCGGGTTGTAAAAATGATGCCTAACTGGATTCCTGGAAGACAGAATGGGCGTAACGTTCCGGTTTATTATACACTTCCGATTTTGTATAAATTGCAAAAATAATTATCGTATAATTAAAGTAATTAAGAAGAGAAGAAGCTTTATTTTAGAGTATTCTTCTCTTCTTTTTAATATTTTTCAACATGGAACTAAAAGATAATAGATTGAATTTTAAGTTAATGTGGGGTATATTCATGGTAGTGATTTATTTTGGAATGGCTTTTCTATTTATTTTTACGAATCTGTTTGCCAACATTTCTTTAACGTTTCGCATTATTTTTGGGGCCATTTTTTTTATTTATGGTGTTTTTCGTGCGTGGACTATTTGGAAAAGCATCTGAATAAGCCTTTTTTCATGATTTTTATCATTGTATTACATACAATAACGTATTTTGATTTTTTAGATTTTGGTTTTTTATATATCTTAGCCTCATAATTGTTTTACTATGAGAAATATTCGGCTTTTTTTGATGATTACTCTTGTGTTGTCTTTTACTGCATGTAACAGAAAACCGAGAATTACTCGTATGGATACGATGACGAGTGGTAATGCTTCAATACTTTGCGAAGATTGTTTCTCTCCTCTTATCCAAGAAGAAATAAGTGTCTTTCAGGGTTTAAATCCCGAAGCTCATGTTACGCCGATATATACGGACGAAATTACAGCCATGAATCTTTTTATGAAAGACAGTATTCGTTTAGTCGTTGCAGCAAGAGATTTGACAACTAAAGAATTTAATTACCTGAAATCGAAGGAACTTGTACCTCGTTCCAAAAAAATTGCTGTTGACGGTATCGCTTTGATCATTAATAAAACAAATAAAGATTCAATCATCGGTATTCCTACTTTCAAAAAAATATTGAATGGGGAAATAACTAATTGGAAAGAAATAGACCCAAGATCTTCATTGGGTAAAATACGTATTGTATTTGATAATCCCAATTCAAGTACGGTTCGATATGTAGAAGATTCGATATGTGGTGGCAAGGCTATTACCGGAAATGTAAAGGCCTTGAGATCGAATAGGGAAGTGATAGACTTTGTATCCAACACGTCAAATACTATCGGTATTATCGGTGTCGGTTGGGTTAGCAATAAGAAAGACACGACCAACTTGAGTTTTATCGATGATATCAGGGTGATGTCTGTCAGCCCTTATGAGGATGCAAGGGTTGATAACAGTTATAAGCCTTTTGCTGCTTATTTGGCCTTAAGAGAATATCCTATGGTACGTGATATATATATGATTACTTCTGATGTTGCTGGTGGTTTGCCTGCGGGTGTCCTACATTTTGTTGCCGGCGACCGTGGTCAGCGAATTGTTTTAAAATGCGGTCTTGTTCCTGCAAACCGCCCGATGCGTTTGGTTTCTGTGAAATCAAAATTTTAAATTCCCGGATAACTATATTAAAAACAAATATAATAAATAGAAGAATGAAGAAAATTCGCTTATTTACTGTGCTTTTTGCTGTATTGGCTACGGCTGTAAGTGCCCAGAGCAACTTTGGAAAAGATTATTTCTGTCTTGGAGAATATCAGACTGCAAAGAAATATTTCGAACAACATGTTTCACAGTCTCCTGCTGAGTCTAATTATTATCTTGGTGAAATAGCTTTTGCCGAGGGTAAAAATGATGAGGCCAAGGCTTATTATGAGAAAGGAATTGCTGCGGATCCTCTATTTATGTTGAATGAGATTGGACTGGGCAAGTTGCAACTCAAGACCGATCAAAAAGCGGCCGAGACCATTTTTGCTACTGCTTTGAAAAAGAATAAAAAAAATGTGGAACTCAATATAGCCATTGCAAGAGCATATTATGAATGTGGAATGAAAGACATTGCCGCTGCAAAAATTGAAATGGTACGCAAGTTCGGGAAAAAATCTCCGCTTGTCTATACGTTGGAAGGTGATATCCTGACATCTGAAAATAAACCCGGGGAGGCTGCCGGAAAATACGAGCAGGCCATTTATTTTGATCCGAATTATACGGTTGCATCCATCAAGTGTGCCGATGTCTATGAATCAATCAATCCCAATTTGTCTGTTGAAATGCTTAATAAAGTGATTGCAGCTCATCCTGATTATACCATTGCATATAGAGGGTTAGGGAACAGTTACAGTCAGAAAGGTATGTATCAAAGTGCTATTGATGCTTATACTTCATTTTTTGCAGAGAAGACCTATAATATTGAAGATATTACAAGATTTGCTTCTGCATACTTCTTTACCGATCAGTTTGAAAAATCGATAGCTTTAGTAGATGAAGGATTGGCATTGGATTCGACAAATTTTGTATTAAACCGTTTTAGGTTATACAATGCTTCCAAGGTTAATGATCGTGTAAACGGTTTGAACTATGCCAATTACTTTTTTACATTAAAAAGTGAGAAAGGATTTATTCCGCTTGATTATATGGCTTATGCCATTATTTTGACTAATGCTGGTGACTATAACAAAGCGTTGAATATTTATAACGGAATATTGGAATCAGATCCTAATAAAGCAGATGTTTATAAAGAATTGTATACTGTTTACAGTAAGATGGGAGAAAGTGGAAAAGCGGCGGCCAGTTACAAAAAATATATGGACCTAATGGGTGCAGACTATGTAGGAGTCCTTGATTACTATCAATTGGGCCGTGCTTATTATTCGGCAGCTTCTTCTTTGGCAAATGATTCTACAGAAGTGGGAAAGAATCTGTTTAAAGAAGATATAGCCAAGGCTGATTCGGCATTCACTGCCGTTTGCAATCTTACACCAGATAGCTATACGGGCTTTTTGTGGAGAGGACATACGAATGCATTGCTTGACCCTGAAACGACATTGGGACTTGCAAAGCCTCATTATGAAGCAGCCGTCAATGCCATTTTGAATAAAGCAAAAGAGAATAACGGTGTCAATGGAAATCAAAAAGACTTGATTACTTGTTATCAATATCTTGGCTACTATTATTATTTGAAAGAAGACAAGGAAAATTCAACCAAATATTGGAATATGGTTTTGGCATTGGATCCGAAAAATGCCAATGCAAAGGCTGTAATGGATGAATATTCTAAACCGGCAAAGAAAAAATAACAAATAGAGAGATTTCTTATAAATGAAAAAAGCCGCTTTAAAATAAGCGGCTTTTTTGCGTATAAAGAAATTTTACTCAATCCGTTTGTATCCGTAAACTGCAGAAGAACCAAGCTCTTCTTCAATACGAAGCAGTTGATTGTATTTTGCCATACGGTCAGATCGGCTGAGGGAGCCGGTTTTAATTTGTCCGGAATTGGTGGCTACCGCAATGTCGGCTATGGTGCTGTCTTCGGTCTCTCCCGACCGATGTGAGGTGATGGTGGTGTATCCATGTCTGTGAGCCATTTCAATGGCGTTCAACGTCTCTGTCAGCGTCCCGATTTGGTTCACCTTGATCAGTATGGAATTGGCACATTTTTCTGCAATGCCGCGTTTTAGGAAGTCCACATTTGTAACAAACAAATCATCACCAACAAGTTGACAACGTTTACCAAGGACTTTAGTCAAGAGCTTCCAACCTTCCCAGTCGTTTTCGCTCATTCCATCTTCAATGGAATCAATGGGAGGATATTTATTGATCAATTCTTCCAGGTAAGCGACCTGTTCTGCAGAGTTGCGTTTTGCACCATTTATACCTTCGAATTTACCGTAGTCATAGATTCCATCATGATAAAATTCAGAAGAGGCACAATCAAGCCCGATATGAACATTGTTGGTATTATACCCTGCCAGTTTGATGGCTTCAATAATTGATTCCAGTGCATCTTCTGTCCCTTTCAGGGCTGGGGCAAAACCTCCTTCATCACCAACGGCTGTGCTAAATCCGCGCTTGTGGAGCACCTTTTTTAGGGAATGGAAAATTTCTGAGCCCATACGCAATGCTTCATGGAAGGAAGATGCACCTACTGGCCGGATCATGAATTCCTGAAAGGCGATGGGTGCGTCGGAATGAGATCCTCCATTGATGATATTCATCATCGGAACCGGTAAAACATACGTATTTACCCCCCCAATATATCTGTATAAGGGTAAATCCAGATAATTAGCAGCAGCTTTTGCTACAGCGAGTGAAACTCCAAGCAAAGCATTGGCTCCGAGTTTTGATTTGTTTTTTGTACCGTCGAGTGAAATCATCTTTTTGTCAATGGCTGTTTGCTGAAGTGCAGACATCCCGATCAATGAGGGTGCGAGTACTTTGTTGACATTATTGACAGCTTTGGTAACACCTTTCCCAAGGTAACGTCTTGCATCATCATCACGTAATTCAATGGCTTCATTTTCGCCGGTTGATGCACCTGAAGGTACGGATGCACGTCCAAAAGCACCTGATTCCAGATAAACGTCCACTTCTACAGTAGGATTGCCACGGGAATCCAAAATTTCACGTCCAATAATCTTTTCAATTTTCATAGGATAATCATTTTCTCGTTTAAAGTGATATGAAGCTCGCATGTCCATTTTATCATAAACCTGTACGTTCTTACAAACATGCTTGTTTCATCCGATCTTTTTTATATTTGAATAAGATAACAAACCTGTTGCATAAAAGTTTAAACTTATATGCCAAATGGCAATAATCTATGCTTATTTCGATAAAAGGCCTTTAGAAATTTCTTCAGCCTTTTCTTCACCCAAAAAGAATGTAACTATTTCCAAGGCGAATTTGATAGTCAATCCGGGACCTGCTGCTGTGATAACGGATCCATCTCTTACCACATGTTTTTTAGATAGGGTGGCACCTTTCAGATGGACTTCGTTACCAGGATAGCAGGTTGCCTCTTTCCCTTCGAGAATTCCAAGTTGACCTAAAATCATGGGTGCAGCACAGATTGCAGCCAAAGGTTTACCTGCTTTTGCAAAGTTTGACAAAGCTGCTTTTAAACCTTCATGCACATTCAGGTTTTTTGTTCCAGGTTGTCCACCAGGTAAAATCAGCATATCTGCTTCATTAAAATCTATTTCCGGGTATAGACAATCTGCTTCAATGGCAATACCATGAGCTCCGATAACACGAAGATCACCTGTGATGGAAACGCTTGACACGTTTAAACCAGCCCGGCGAAGAATATCAATGATTGTGATGGCTTCAATTTCCTCAAAGCCCGGAGCTAAAAAAAGAAGAAGTTGCTTCATGATGGAATGCTTTTATGGATTATTCTTATTTCAGCACAATTTCGTGTCGTATCTATTTTAATCGAAAGCGGTAGGTGATGGTTCCACTTTGTACCTGATTCCCTTCAATAGCATTAAAACGGGCTTGCTTAGCGGCACTAAGCGCAGCACTCCTTAATGTGGCATTATCTGTATTCGTCCCTTTCAATGCAACAGAGGCAGTTGTGACGAAACCTTTTGGATTAACGATAATCTGAACAACAACAATTCCTTCTTCCTGAATGGAATAGGATGGTCGTGGTAATCCCCCCTTCACACTTCTGCCGTTCAATGAAAATTGACCAAAACCTGAACCTCCGGTCGTGAGGCCTTGGTCACCTTTCCTTGTCAAGGCTGTACCTTGGCTGGTGCCCTTATCTGTCTTTGTTCTAAAAGCACTGGCTGCTTGGCCTCTGATGGCTGCCGCTTTTTGTTCCTGCTCTGTCCGTATTTGCTTTTCTTTGATCCTTGTTTGTTCTTCCGCCTTTTTCTTTGATAAAGATACTGAATTTTCTTGATCCTGAGTAATCATTTTCTGGTCTGTTTTATTTATCGGTTCAGGTTCAAGAATTGGGGCAATTTTCGGTTTATTCGTTGTTTCTCCTGCAGGTTCGAAGAGTCCGTTTGCTTCATCGATATTTCCAAAATTAACCGGTAAGCCTTCTTCTATCGTGATGGGTTCTTTCTTCTCGAATCCAAAGAGCATCAGGTATATAATCAACAGCGCATGTATGAATACCGTACCTATAATCCCCCAATTTTTGCTTCTGGTTAATATCATTTTTCAGGAGGACGAGTGGCAAGGACCAATTTGAATTTATTCTTATTGCAAATGTTCAATACGCGGACAAGCTCGCGGTAGGGTATGCTTTCATCGGCATACAATGCTACATACATATCAGGCTCTTCCAGAATTTTGGCTTGCAAAAAAGTCTCGATACCTTCAAATGGTACCTGCTGTTCTTTCTCGTTTCCAAAAGCAACGTAATAATTGAGATTTTTGTCTATGATGACCCTTGTGAGGGGCTTGGCTGAGGATTGTTGCTCGCTTTCGGGTAGAAGTATTTTAATGGAATTCGGATTTACCACGGTTGACGTAATCATGAAAAATAACAACAACAGAAAAATGATATCTGTCATGGAAGCCATACTGAAATTTGCGTCAATCTTGTTTTGCCTTTTTAGAGCCATGTTAATATTTATTTGGCGGGTTCGTTTAATAAATCCATAAATTCCATCGTTTTGGCTTCCATATTGTTGACAATTTTACTTACTCTTGTAACCAAATAGTTATAGGCGAAGAAGGCGCAAATACCAACGATCAATCCTCCGACTGTTGTGATCATGGCCGTATATATGCCGGATGAGAGGATGGTAATATTGACATTGTTTCCTGCATTGGCCATATCGAAGAAAGCCTGTACCATACCAGTTACGGTGCCTAAAAATCCGATCATGGGAGCACCGCCTGCTACAGAAGCCAGAACCGAAATACCTTTTTCAAGTTTTGCGACTTCCAAATTACCGAAGTATTCGATGGATACTTGTACATCATTCATCGGACGTCCGATTCTGGATATACCCTTTTCAATCATGCGTGATAATGGAGTGTTTACCTGCTTGCACAATTTGACGGCAGATCCAATCTGTCCTTCATAAATATAGTCTTTGATGCGGTCCATAAAATTGGGATCATCTTTTGATGCTGCGTTAAGGGTGATTAAACGTTCTATAAAAATATAAATCGCAATGATGGAAAGGATGACCAACGGAATCATCAACCATCCACCTTTGACGGCCATATCAAAAAATCGCATTTGATGGGCTGCATTCGTGGCGTCTTCACTGACATTGGATAAGACGGGAAGGGCCTCTTGGGCAGTCGATTGGAGAAGCAGGAGTAGATTCATAGTTTGTCTTTTCTGTTATTTCAAACAATTTTTATAAGCATGTATAGAAGCATTCAATCCGAGATATAAGGCATCTGAAATTAGAGCATGTCCAATGGACACTTCTTCCAAAAATGGAATTATGGTATGCATATATGTCAGATTCTTAAGGTTCAGATCGTGCCCGGCATTGATGCCAAGGCCATTCTTGCGGGCGACGTTTGCCGCATCTAGAAAAGGCCTGATGGCTGCTTCCGGATTATTCGGATACATGGTGGCATAAGGTTCCGTATAAAGTTCTACACGGTCTGCACCTAACTTTGCCGCATTTTCGATATCCTTGAATGTTGTACCTACAAAAATAGATGTACGGATACCTGCGTTACAGAATTCTTCGACGATTTCAGACAATAATTTGAAATGTTTAGAGGTGTCCCAACCGGCGTTGGAGGTGATGGCATCAATGGCATCAGGAACCAATGTGACCTGATGAGGCTTGACAGTCAGAACCAAATCCATAAAATTGCGGGAAGGATATCCCTCTATGTTGAATTCTGTTGTGATTAACGGTCTTAATTGCATCACATCACTATAACGGATATGTCTTTCATCCGGTCTTGGATGCACCGTAATTCCTTCTGCTCCAAATGCTTCGCAATCCACAGCCGCTTTGAGAACGTCTGGTGTGTTCCCACCGCGAGCATTACGCAAGGTTGCTATTTTGTTGATATTTACGCTTAGTTTTGTCATGTCATAAAGTTTTCTCACTTTTGTATCGGCAAGTGCATATTCATGATTTCTGAAAAGATCTATTCAAATAATTCCTATTGACCAGCCTATGCAAAGTTAATAGCTTTTGCCTTAGTTTCTACATTCTGGATACTGTTTTTCTGGCCTATCTTGTTAATTCCGCTAAAAATACGTAAATATTTCTTTAACTAAAACATCTATGAAGGTTGCAATTTTTGGAAGTCAGTTTCAGTCTGAAAAATTAAATCAAATCTGGAGTGTCTTTGATGCACTTCATAATCTTGATGCTGAAATTTATGTATGTAAGACGTTTTATGATTTTCTTACGTCAACACTTGTGAATCCTCCTGTAATAGATGGCATCATTGAAAGCAATGACTTCTCGGCAGATTTTGCCTTGAGTATAGGAGGAGACGGAACCTATCTGCGCACAGCCCATAGCATTGGCAATAAAAATATTCCTATATTGGGCATCAACACCGGACGTCTGGGCTTTTTGGCGGAAGTCGATTCCATCGAAATCGATGCTGTTATCATGGACTTGTACAAAAGGAACTTTCGGGTTATCGAATTGAGCCAATTGCATCTGTCAATCAATGGAGAGTCTTTTGATGAATATCCTTGTGCCCTCAATGAAATCGCCATACTGAAGCGGGATTTGTCCTCCATGATTAACATCCACGCCTCCGTCAACGGTGAATACCTCAACGGCTATCAGGCTGACGGTTTGGTTGTTGCAACACCCACAGGATCAACAGCTTATGCATTGAGTGTCGGAGGTCCCATTATGATGCCGGAAAGCAAGACCTTGTTGGTGGCTCCGGTTGCTCCACATAATCTTACGGCCAGACCGTTGGTACTTGATGATTCCGCTGTCATTGAGTTGGAAGTGGAAAGTCGCAGCCAGAACTTTCTGGTCTCTTTGGACGGACGTTCGTATACAATGCCTTGTTCCATTAAATTACAGATTACCAAAGCGGATTATTGTATCAAGGCCATCAAACGTCCTGGCCATACCTTTATCAATACACTCAGAAAAAAATTGATGTGGGGTATTGATCCGCGCGGTTGAAAATCATGCGATAAAAATCGGATTCCATTTGTCCAACCAGTTTTTGCGGGTTAAATCCGCGTTTCCTGTTGTCTCGGTTTCATTGACGGAATCCTCCTGAATGGAACTGAAGTCAAAGTCTTCAGGTAAGGTGCAATGGTCAATGATGAAGCGATAATAGCGCATATATGCCCATGATGCACCGATACCCAAGGTGAGGAAAATCAATAAGAAATTACCGACCACCATCTCAAAAACTTCCAAAAGATTCGCATTTGAAAACAATTTGAATTCGTGATCTCCTTTTTTCACCACAATATTATTCACTGAATATTCGTAGAGTTGTTTTGTAAACCAAATTCCGTAAATTCCAAAAGTGATCAGGCTCAATAAGAAACCTTTCAATAAAAGCAGAAATAGTTTTTTGGATTCTCCACTAAAATCAAACCTCAGACTGCCGAACCGAAAATTTCGAAGCAGGTATTTGGAAAGTTTTACTTGATACCAGGCACTATAAATACCTGCTGTCAATGTGGTAAGGATGGATCCTGTAAAACATACAGTGACTAATTCGCTTAATTTTCCATTGTAGGAAGGCCTTACTTCTCCCCATAATGTATGATTCAACCTATAGTTGAGTGATCCGTGTAGAATGATGGGTGCAAAGAAATACAAAAGCCCGATTGTAATCATACAGGAAATCAAGACAATCATGACAGAGAGTATGGATCCTTGAAAAGAAACAGAGAGTACCGATCCGCCGATATAAATGACAATCAATAGCAAATAGGCAAGAATGGTTTTAATATATCCTTTAAAGAATTCCTTCACCTTACCCGTAAAAAGGAAAGGATTCCCTGCCAGAAAGATTTTTTGACAAAAATAGTTGAGCTCCCTGACTTTTGCCCATGGATAAAGGAAGGTCAAGCTCAGAAGAGTCAGAATTACGTTAACGAAATGAATTTTAAAAAACTCAAAACCTTTTCCTTCAAATTTTAAACTATTCATATCCAAATATTTATTTTCGATTTAATTTTCCCTGATAATGGATGATTTCTCCTCCCGGAGTGATACCCTCTGCGGTTATGGTATAGGTTCCAGGGGTATCAGCGGTATAGAAGAAGATGTCCGCCTGACCATTTGCATTACTTTTGACAACCGGTTTCCAGAAAATGGTGCTTCTCAGGTCTGGAATCGGGTCTTGCCTGTTCTCTTCCACCTGATATCTGGGGACATAAAATTCTGCCGGTAATGAATATCCCAGAGGTATGTATTCAACCTGATTTCTTCCCATTTCCTCCGGCTCTTTTGCTTCTCTGTCTTCCATTCGTTTCAAATAAATATAGATGACACCACCTTGACCTTTGCTTCCAAACATGATCGTTTCTGATGGATCTTTCAATATATCGATCATTTGTACGTCTGAAGGATTGATGGTACTTAAATCCTCCATGGTGCATTCCATATTGTCAACCATAATCAGTGGGGTGTTATTTCGGATTGTTATGCTTGTTCCATTATTACTCACCATTACACCTGGAGCTTGCATCAGCAGATTTACAAGGTTTGTCGCCTTTGATAAGGCTTCTTGATCAAAGGTGTAACTTGGGTAAGAATACATACCTCCTGCGCGTTCATCTCTGATTTTCTTATTCTTATCTACTTTCTTTGCCGTGATTACAACATCTTTCAGGGTTACTGACTTCATTCCATTTTGATAGTAATACCTATCCCTGCTTTTTTTTAAAAAGCCTTTCATGGCTAAGTTTTGTTTGATGTCATCAGGATATACACATGATACACCGACTTTGGGAAAGGTGTCAGGATATACAACCAGTTCAATAAAAGCACCAGGCTTTTTTTCGGCTTGTATCATGATTTTTGTGCTGTCCGGGTATTCCGGGTATTTAAGTGAAAAATAACCATGATAGTCTGTAGTAGTCATGTCAAAGCCCATCTTTTTATGTACAAGAAAAGTTACATTATTTTTGGGTAAACCTCTCCTTGCAGGAAAATTCTGGACTTTTCCGGAAATGATGGATCCTTGTTCCAGCGGAAAACCGCGGCCTTTGTTATAGTTTCCTGCAAGAACTGCCGGAACGTCGTAGCGTTCCCATCCCTGGGTAAGCATCAGCAAATCCATCTGGAAGGATGTATTTTTGTTTGCCGGGTTGAAATACCAGTTTGGATTTTCGATATATCCTTTTAAGTCTGATTGAAGAAGCAAGTAACTTTCGATAGTTGTTTCGTTCGGATCAATCTTGACATCATTGTCATCTGTCACGCTAATGGAAAAATTACCTTCAACAGGATTTCCTTTTGAATCTTTTAAAACAATGGTTGCATGTACCGCATCCCTTTTCATATAGTAAGGTTTATCCAATGTCAGGTTTAGGTTTGCTTTGTCTTCTCCGGAAATATACAGCATCCTTTCGCTAAGGATTTCGTCGTTTTTGTTTAAAAGAAGCAACTGGGCTACCCCTGAGGAGACGCCTTTTTTGGAAAATGAAATGCCGGCACTTCCCGGCAATAGGGAGCTTTGAAAGATGGGCAATCCCCTGAGGTTGACAATCAGATAAAGCGTATCTGTTCTTGGTTTTGCGTTTGGTGTAAGCACGGAAACATTGATGAGGGCGGGGCTTTGTTTCATGACCAATGCGTAGTGTTGTACTGATACTTCCGGAAGTTTGACTGTCATGCTCAGGCCACGGTTATTTTCACAGATGGCACTGTAAGTCTTTCCGGCTTCCGGTGTCATGGCCAAAATGCCCATTCCGATATGGCTGCTTTTAAAAGTACAGATATCCTTGTTTTGTTCATCTACAATTCTGCCACTGACATCCGTCCCCAGGCCATTTTTGGAGATGGCTTTAAAACCGACCATTTGAAGGTTTCCTGCAATCAGGTGTCCCCCTTCCGGAAAGAACTGGACATCAAAGTCCGCTTTTTGTTCTGTTGCTTTTTTGAAGTCGCTATTGTAGCTGCCTGTGTTCTCATCAATGGTTATTCCGTTCAAACCTTTTAGAGAATTGCCAATAAAAACTCTTTGACGGAAGAAATAATCTTCATCGATGTTTTGCATAAACTTGGTGTAAGCCCTGATAGAATACCAACCTTCTGCTATATCCGGTGATAGGTCAATTTGCCCGAAAAATTGCGTTTCGTCAATGGGACGGATTTTTTTTCGAAGAACCACTTCATTGTGTGCATTAATCAATTCCACATAAATATATCTGCTGAAATAAAAAGGCGTATGGACTGTGGCATGTACCATGTATGCCCTGAACCAGATTCGCTCTCCTGCAGAATAGTAGGGTTTGTCGATGTGCAAATATATTTTTTCCTGTGGAAAGTTTTTGATTTGATTGGTCAGATGAGTGATTGCTATTTCGTTTGTTTTTGGAATGGAAGTATCTGGGGCGGATTCCTGAGCAAAAAGATTGATTGAGAAAATCAATACAAAACCGAAAATGATGGATTTTTTCACTTGAGAATAAATTTTAAATTTCAGATCGGATGAAACAGTCCGCATTTTGTATTCCTGCATGTTTGTTTGACCGATTTGTTGGTTGCAGTGTGACACAGGGTCAAAATTCAGGATGTAAAATAAGATCTGAAGACATTTAACCGACGACGAAATTATGAAATTAATTCGTTATAAGTGCAGAAAAACTCAATTTTTGGATTTTTTAAGGAGTGGAGAAAGAAATGGGGTATTAAACAAAAAAGCAGTTTTGCCATGAAACTGCTTTTTTGTTTAATATACTTTTAAGAATAGATGTTTACGATCTCTTTTCTTTGATGCGTGCTTTTTTACCGGTTAGACCGCGTAAATAGAAAAGTCTTGCTCTTCTAACTCTACCGACTTTATTGATGGTGATGCTGTCGATAAACGGAGATTCAAGCGGAAAAATACGTTCCACACCAACGTTTTCAGACATCTTTCGGACTGTAAAACGTTTCTTTTCGCCGTGTCCGGCAATTTTTATTACAACGCCGCGATACTGCTGTATACGTTCCTTGTTGCCTTCTTTAATGCGGTAAGCAACGGTTACAGTGTCCCCACTCTTGAAAGATGGATGTTGAGTTCCTGTGGCGAAAGCCTCTTCGGCAATTTTCATTAAGTCCATAATAAGACATTTATTTGTGAGTGAATGGCGCAACATAACAGGCTACTCTCTTTCCTGCCAGCGATTACGCAAAGCGGGTGCAAAGAAAGTAAAAAAAATCCGTTAAAACAAGAACGGTATCCAAAATTTCCAAATAATTGATTTTTGACTTTTTACATATACTTAGACTGCAAGATTATTCAAATTGGAGTGAAAATACCACCAATCTGGATGTGATTTTATCAAAGGCATTGGTATATTTGAGATAGGATTCACTATCATTGTCCGACCTGTTATGGTCGAATATATCACCAATTCCAAAACAAAATTTTAATTCCGGAACCAGACGGAAATAAGGAAGGTAAAAATCACAACCGGTTCCGATTTCCCAATAGAGATTGACCGGTTTCAGCAAAATGGGTTCATGTTTATCTCTTCCCATATCTATGCCTGCGCTGAAACCGCTTAAGATGTATGGTCGGAAATTGTTGGTACGGGCTCCTCTGTATCGGAGACTGAGAGGTAACACAATATAATTTGAGCGGACGGAAGCCTTCGTGGCGATGGCATTTGCCGCATCGGACATCAAGGTGACTTCTTTGCTCCCAAAATGGATGGTAGGGGTAATCCGTAGGCTCAGGAAATCAGCCAATCTTAAATCGCCAATGACGCCAACGGAAAATCCAGGAGTATAGGAAGCAATGTCGGCATACCATCGATGTCCGTCTGCGTCTTTGATTCCGGAATGTTGAAAAATCAGGTCTTGTGCATGGAGTCCTACCGAAAACCCGAAATGGTAAGGTTTCAAATCTTCATATTGAAGATATTGAACCTGATGCTGTGCAGTCAATGTCCCAAATTGACCCCAGAGTATGATATTCAAAAGAAGTATATACGTTTTTATGCTACTCATTCTTGCTTTTCTACAAGTATCTCGTCAACGATAAAAGAATAAACGATTTTTAATATGAAATATTGCTGCTTTGTTTGGAAGATTTCTAAAATTCCGTACATTTGCGCTGCTAATTAATACTCATTTAATCTATTTGTATCATGGCTCATGTTATTGGCGAAGATTGCATCGCATGTGGAACTTGCATCGATGAATGTCCGGTAGAAGCTATCTCTGAAGGTGATATTTATAAAATTGATCCGGAGGTATGTACCGATTGTGGAACTTGTGCAGACGTTTGTCCTGTAGAGGCTATTCATCCGGAATAAATAAATGCGAAAGAAACAGAAAGGGATATTGGGGACAATATCCCTTTTTTGTATATCTCATCGATTAAAATCAATCTGATTTGGGTTCGTCTGAAAGTGATGCAATCGTATCATAACATTATGCCGAATACCGATAAATGGGTATTGCCTGAAACTTTCTCATGATCTAATTTTGCTGTGTCCATTGGAATAAATAATCTATAATGAAGCTTTCAGACTTAAAGACAGGAGAAAAAGCGGTTATCGTCAAGGTGTTCGGACATGGCGGATTTCGAAAACGCATTATTGAGATGGGCTTTGTCCGAGGCAAAGTGGTAGAGTCTTTGCAGAATGCCCCATTATTGGATCCTGTCAAGTATAGGATTATGGCCTATGAGGTATCATTGCGCCGAAGTGAAGCTGAGAATATTGAAGTGGTCAGTAACAGAGAAGCACTTGAGACTCTGGAAACAGATGCCTTCAATGGTGTCATCAGTGAGGATGAACTTCTGAAGATTGCCTTTTCAAAACGAAAACATATAAACATTGCACTGGTCGGTAATCCGAATTGTGGAAAAACATCCCTTTTCAATCAGGCGTCAGGTGCTCATGAGCATGTTGGTAACTATGGCGGTGTTACAGTGGATGCCAAAGAAGGAAGTTTCTGTTTCAGGGATTATACCTTCAAGATTGTAGACTTACCTGGAACGTATTCCCTTTCTGCATATACACCGGAAGAGGTGTATGTAAGAAAACATTTGGCCGAGGAAACGCCGGATGTAGTGGTGAATGTGGTAGATGCGTCCAATCTGGAACGAAATCTTTTTCTGACTACGCAGCTTATTGACATGAACCTGCGTATGGTCATTGCGCTGAATATGTATGATGAGCTGCAAGAATCCGGCAGCAAGTTGGACCATTTGCAGTTGAGCAAGCTTTTAGGGGCACCTGTCATTCCTACAATTGGTCGAAAAGGCTGGGGATTGGATACCCTGTTTCATGTAATCATTAAGGTATATGAAGGAACAGATTTCTTTACCAAGGAAGGAGACATAAAACTTGACAGTTTGCATGAGCTTCATGAGTACTATCATCAGCATGATTTGGATCATGAAACGTTGGAGGAAATTCATGAAGATACAGAACACCGGATGACTCCGGAAGAATTGGAACGGGAACATCAGGGGAAAAAGGAATATCGTGATAGGCTGGAGAAGAAATATTATCAACATCGCCATGCTCATTTACAGGAGGACGAAGAAGATCATTCGGACCAACATCACGAACATTACTATCAGATAGGTTCTATGACCAGGCACATTCATGTCAATCATGGGCCGGTACTTGAAAAAGCTATTCAGGAGGTTCGGGCCGAAATAATCAAGAATGATGGTATCCGGGATAAATATTCCACCCGCTTTTTGGCCATCAAGATGCTGGAAGGAGACAAAGAAGTGGAGAAACTCGTCCAAACATTGCCCAATGCAAAGGATATTCAATCTGTGAGGGATAGGTCGATTGTCATTATAAAAGAAAAGCTGAAAGAGGATCCTGAGGTGGCTATTACGAATGCCAAATACGGCTTTATTTCCGGAGCATTGGCAGAAACATATAAAATGGGGAAAAAACCGGAAAAGAATCAAACTAAAAAAATTGATTCCGTAGTGCTTGGCAAGTATCTGGGCTATCCTGTTTTTTTATTGTTCATGTTCGTCATGTTTGAATGTACATTTTCACTCGGTAAGTATCCCATGAACTGGATCAATGCAGGAGTAGGCTGGTTGGCCGGACTTTTCGGAAGATTGATGGACCCGGGTCCTTTAAAGGATTTGATTGTGGACGGTATTATCGGAGGTGTCGGAGGTGTGATTGTCTTTTTGCCCAATATCTTGATTCTTTACTTTTTTATTTCTTTTATGGAGGACAGCGGCTATATGGCCAGGGCTGCTTTCATCATGGATAAGATCATGCATAAAATGGGACTTCACGGCAAGTCTTTTATTCCCATGATTATGGGTTTTGGTTGCAGTGTGCCTGCTGTTTTGTCTACCAGAACCATCGAAAACCGAAACAGCCGGATGGTAACCATGTTGGTGACTCCGCTTATGTCTTGCAGTGCGCGGTTGCCTGTCTATTTACTGCTGGCCGGGGCATTTTTTCCAGATCATGCGGGGCTTGTACTGTTTGGCCTTTATTTGCTGGGAATAGTCATGGCTGTGATCATGGCCAGGGTATTTAAACGCTTTTTCTTTCACCGGGAAGAAATGCCTTTTGTGATGGAACTGCCTCCATATCGTCTGCCGACTTTGAAATCCATTTCCCGGCATATGTGGGAAAAGTCCGCCCAATACCTGAAAAAGATGGGTACCGTTATTTTATTGGCTTCTATCGTGATTTGGTTTTTGGGTTATTTCCCGCAAAACGAAACGTATAATCTTTCACATTCTGAAAAAAGCCATATTGAGCAACAAGAACATTCTTACATCGGACAGATTGGAAAATTTGTAGTACCAGCTATCACACCTCTTGGATTTGACTGGAAAATCGGAGTTTCACTTGTCTCTGGGATTGCAGCGAAGGAAGTAGTTGTGAGTACATTGGGGGTTCTCTATGTAGGAAAGGATAATCAAGCAGCATTGAGTAGCAGGCTTAAATCCGATACCTATTCAGACGGATCTCCTGTTTTTAACGGGGCGGTGGCCTTGTCTCTGATGGTTTTTGTATTGCTGTATTTTCCTTGCATTGCGACAGTGACAGCCATCAAGAATGAGTCCGGAAGTTGGAAGTGGGGTGTCTTTACGATTTTGTATACGCTGGCTTTGGCTTGGATTGTTTCATTTGTTGTATACAGAATAGCTTTGCTGTTTATCTAAGAATAAGGTTTATAAAATAGTTAAGAAACTTTTTTTATTCGGTTTATCTGTCAAATGTAGCATTTTAGATATTCGGGAATCGATGAACGATCTTTATTTTATAGATTGCTGAACTTTTTTTTAAGAACGATGTTTCCATAAAAGGTATTGCTTATTGCTTTATCAAATCGGGAAACATTTAAATTATAAATTCTATTAATATGGCAAAAATTACATTTAAGAATGTTCCTGTCAATACATGTGGAACACTACCCAAAGTTGGTTCTATGGCAAAAGATTTTTGTCTGACCGGAACAGACCTTATTGATGTCAGTTTAAAAAACTTTTCCGGAAAACGAGTTGTGATGAATATTTTCCCAAGTATAGATACCGGTGTTTGTTCCACTTCCGTGAGACGTTTCAATACTGAAGTCGAGAAGATGAAAAATACGGTAGTACTCTGTATCTCCGTTGATTTGCCGTTTGCCCACAGTCGTTTTTGTGGTTCGGAAGGGCTGAATCATGTTGTCTCTTTGAGCGAGATGAGAGCCAGAGGGTTTGGAGAAGATTATGGCGTGAGAATGTTGGATGGACCTTTGGCCGGATTGTTTTCAAGAGCGGTTATCGTACTCGATGAGGCCGGGAAAGTGATTTATACGGAGCAAGTGCCGGAGATTGGGCAGGAACCGCAGTATCAACCGGTGGTGGACTTGCTGAAATAGAGTCTCTGCAGATTATAAGCTGTTGCTTTTTTTTGTAAAAAAAGGTATACGAATGTAACTGGACTTTCTCAGAAAGGGTCCAGTTGCTTTTTTTGTGACTTTATTGGTTATACATTCTAAAAAATTGAAAAGTTGTGGAGAAGTATCAAAAGTGTGATCCTTTGAGATTATCAGGAATCGATAAATGAGGAATTGTAATCAGTATCGTTTCTTTCTCTCTGGTGATGGACATCGCTCCATTTGTGCAGCGGCATGACTTCCGCCTCCGCTAGTCCAGATTTGTGTCCATTCGACTCCGGCACAAAAATTTCGTTTCTTCGAACCTTTAATATTTTGTCTTGCCGGACTCTTCGTGTCCACTGCACCTGTCCGTCGAGGTCGACGTCAGCCATGCCGCTCCCCTTCAGTGCGCTTCCCGGGGCACATAAGGTCTGTGGTCATTCTCCGGTATAAACGATCCCAGAATTATTCGAGTTCGTCCTCAATCTTCAACTTGATGATCTTGCGGTAAGGCATGTCCATCTTTTCAGAGATGCCGAAGATTGCAGAGGCACTCGCTTTCTGCTATTTTTTTAAAGGCTCATCCGGTTAAGAGGAAGCTCATGATTCCATATCTTTTCTTTATCCAAAAATCCGGTACTTATTCATAAACATTCCTGATAGCACCACTTGTGATACCATAAATGATAACGACTCACCGAAAACTTAAAAGCTTTTTGTTTTCATACATCGGATACAATCCTTGCATATCGGTTCCGACCAGTCCTTCCGTTAAATGGCGAATCGGTCCTCCTGCACCCAATGTAGTGCACTGAAGGGCAGTGGCATGGCTGACGTCGACCTCGACGGACAGGCGCAGTGGACACGAAGAGTCCGGCATTTTTTGTGACGGCTCTTGAGACTAACAAAAAATGCCGGAGTCGAGTGGACACAAACCTGGACTAGTGGAGACGGAGGTTATGCCGCTGCACGAAGGGAGCGGTGCTTTTTACCTGCATGAATGGAGCGAGGTTAAATTTCCCGCTAATCTCAAATTTCATATTTTTGCTATTTCTCCACAAGTTTTCCATTTGACCCTTAAAAACTGAGAAATGACAAAAAGGCTTATTTGATTTGTTTTTGAAATATTTTAAAAATATAGTAGTGTGTATTGCATAGTACTATATTTGTTGTATATTTGTGGCAAAAATATCGACCATGGATATCGAAAATATTAAATCACAGATGCGCAAGGGCTTTCTGGAATATTGCACCTTGCTGATACTGAATAAGAAACCTTCTTATACTTCGGATATTATTGAAGGTTTGAAGTCGGCTCATCTGATTGTAGTGGAAGGAACACTTTATCCTTTGTTGACCAGATTGAAGAATGATGGGCTCTTGTCTTATGAATGGGTGGAATCAACGCAGGGACCACCTCGTAAATATTATTCGCTGACGGAAGAAGGTAACGGTATTCTTGTGGAGCTCAGTGAGGCCTGGACTGAACTTTCTTCGTCGATTAATCATTTAAACGATTAGTAATCAAAGAAGTGCTGATGTATTCAAGCATTAAAAATAAAAAACGCAAAAGAAACGAGCCTATGATTTATTGCTCATACAAGTGAACAATTATTTGGCGAGTTACATCGAATACTTAAATGCTAAAATAGAAAGAATGAGATGAAAAAGACCTTAAGTATTAATTTGGGTGGCTTTGTTTATCATATAGACGAAGACGCCTATCAGGAATTGATGGATTATTTGCAGGATGTGAAGAAACATCTTGGTGATGAAGCTTCTTCCGAAGAGGTTCTCAAAGACATTGAACAACGCATCAGTGAACTTTTTACTCAGTGGATGCAAGGTGAACGCGAGGTTATTACAGCTTCGGATGTCAATCAAGTGATTGATGTTCTCGGACGTCCCGAACAATATGACAGTGGAGAGGAAGAACCGAGAAATGAAAAAGAAAGAACAGAAGAAAAGGAAAACCGAAAAGAAGAACATAACCGTTCCACAAACAACGCTCATCGCAAATTGTACCGAGATGCAGACAATGCCATTTTGGGAGGTGTTTGCTCAGGTTTGGCCGTTTATTTGAATGTAAGTCCGGTTTTGGTGCGCCTGCTTTACTTCCTTTTGGTTTGGTTTGGCGGTACAGGGTTGCTCCTCTATTTTGTTTGTTGGATCATTATACCTGAAGCCAGAACTGCAGCTCAACGCCTTGAAATGCGGGGGGAAGATGTAACCATCGAGAACATTGAAAGGAAAGTCCGTGAAGAATACGGAAAGGTGAAAGGCCGGGTCGATGGTTATGTAAATTCAAACAGGTTTCAAGAGAATATGCATACGGCAGGAAACGGATTTCTCGAATTTTTTCGAGTCTGTGTAAAAGTCTTTTTTGCCATTATTGCAGGTTCAATCGTTTTGGCTGGTCTTGCAGTTTTGATCGCTTTGGTGTTGACATTAATGGTTATCTGGACTGGAAACATTCATTTTGTCACAGCATGGCCTCATGAAATTTTACCTTTGCAACAAGTTTTGACCAATCCGTCTTCGGCTACCTGGATGACTTTGGGTTTGATTCTGACAATAGGTATTCCATTTATAGCCCTTTTTAAATTATTGTTCGGAAGGATGTTGAATTTTAAGCCGACACCCAAATGGGAAGTGTGGGTTGGCTTTATATTTTGGTTTATAGGAATAGGACTGTGCATCTTTTTTAGCATGGATGTGTTGTCAAATTTCGGGGGCTTCTGGATATGACCCGGAAGGGAATGTTAAGGCTGACAGTTCCTGTTTTTACATAAAAGCTCTTGTTTTAAAATCCAAATAGAAACAGTATTTCTTTTTATTCATACACACCTATCTGAAATCAATCTCAAAAAATGAAGCGAACCACAAAAGTTTTTGTCTAACTTTTGTGGTTCGCTTCATTTTATAAATGTATTTAATTTAAAAATAAATTAATAATAAATATACATAATTAGATTTATAAATAATATCTTTGTAAGATTAAATCAATGTTATTAAAATAAACTTTATGTGCGTTCTGATGCATTACAAGAAGCAGTTTCATAACGAGTTGATTTATTTATTTTCAAAAAGTATTAATTTATAAATCTGAAAAATGAAAAAACATTTACTATTTGTTTTTGTTGGTCTGGTGTTATATCAGACAATTTGTGGCGATTTTGGCAAAGTCAGTGCTGAAAACGCTGTGCCCGACACCCTTTCATGGACATGGGAGGTCTCCTCTACGGTGAGTACACAAACCAAAACTTGTACTTTGGAATTTTCGGATAATCTATTGGTGAATTGGGGTGACGGGGTGACGGAGTGGATACCTGACTCCCTGAGTTCAAAGGTTATCACCCATGTGTATTCTGTTCAGGCAAATTATACCTGTATCGCAATAGGGGTTGGGATTTCTTATTTTAAGGCGGATTCTAAACGTCTTTTGAATTTCAGCCCCCAAAGGGCTCCCTTTTTGACCTACTTGAGTTGTACAGGTAACCAGATCAACTCTCTTGATTTGACAAAAAATACTCAGCTAGTATCTTTATATTGCGGCGGAAACGATCTGAAAGTTTTGAACCTCAGCCAGAATAAAAAATTGCAGACATTAACCTGTTCTGACAATCAGCTTGCAGAATTGGATGTCTCGATGTTGCCGGTATTGAAAAAAATCACCAGTCATACCAATCCGCTGGTCAGAATAAATATATGTCCCATAGGGGCCCTGACTTATTTGTCCTGCTTTGCCTGTAGTCTCTCGGCAGAAAGCCTAGACTCCATTTTTGCTGCCTTGCCTACGCTCGGTACCGTATCTGCCAGTAAAAATCTTTTTGTCCTGAACAATCCTGGATCGTCTTCCTGCCACTCGGAGGTTGCGGCAGCCAAAAACTGGATGTTGGATCGTGTCATTACGCAAAGTTCGTTTTATTTGCCATCGGTTTCCTGTAAAATGGGAGATTCCTCTCAAGTCAATATTTGTCTGAAAAATACGGCACCGGTCATAGCTTTTGAACTTGATTTGCTGATACCGGATGGATTTATTTTGGATACTTTGCGAAGTTGTCTTTCTGCTGCCAGGAAAGGTCAACATTTATTGTCTGTCGCCAGAATATCGACTTCCGCACAGCTCTATAAATTTATAGCATATTCCCTGAAAATGAAGGATGTGTTTTCAGGGACGGACGGATCCCTGCTTGAACTATATTTCAAAGTTCCGGAGGTTGTAAAGACCTATACGATGGATATTCAGAATGTCATACTGATAGATACATTGACGAATTTGATGGCTGTTTCCGTAACGAATGGTCAGATAACGGTAAAATCCATCTCACAGACGGGTGATGCCAATGGTGATAAAATGGTGGATGTGACAGATATCGTCAATTTGGTTGCCTTTATTAACGGTCGTCAACCTGCCGGTCTTGATTCTGCGGCAATAGACTTGGACGGAAACGGATTGTGGAATGTAGCGGATATTGCCAAGTTGGTAGTCATTATCAATTCTGGTGAGATATTGACAAGATCGGTTTCCGTAAGGACTTTGCCGGACGTTGGAACGTTATCTCTCTATGATGCAGAAAAAGCATCAGCAGGGAATCATTTGTTCTTGCGCTGTTCGGTTGAAAATCCGGAGAATTTGGAATTATGCCTTGATAATGTAGATGATGTCCAGGCTTTTCAAGTGGATATCCTATTACCGGAAGGATTAAAACTTCAGACAGGTCAATTCTTGCAAAATTCGGAACGAAATTCCGGACAGGTGTTTTCCATCTATCAATATTCAGAAAACAGATATCGGCTATTATCCTATGCCTTAAAACCAGATGCTGCCTTTTTAGGGAAATCTGGGATATTGGCAAATTTAGTGTTGGAAGGCACGGAAAATGTCAGTGACGGATCCTATCCGATAACCATGGAACATGCGGTATTAACCGGGATGGACCTTTCTTCCGTCTCGTCGAAGCTGTATGATGCAGTCCTGATACTGGGTCCTCGGAAAGAAAAGGAGGAATCTATCTCATTTGGAACGGACAGAAATTCGCATTTGTGGATTCGAGGGGATAGACTTACCGCGTTTTCCGTCTGGGATCTCACCGGAAAGTTACTTATTCAGAAGCAATTGAATGAAGTGGACTTTTATAATGAACCGCTCGGAAGAGGCTTGTATATGGTCATGGCGAGTTCTATGTATAAATGTAATTATATTCAAAAAGTGGCGGTTGAATAATGTACATTTTGTCAGTTTTGATGGCATATAATTTATTTTTGTGGCCAAATATGTCATGTTTTCAATGAATTTGGCCAACTGAATCTTTTGGCACGGATTTCGCAGTTAACAGGTTGTCGGTTTAGAAAACCGAGAGCAACCATATTTGAAAATGAATGCGGGGCAGCCCGTCATGATTTAAATATTTATCAACTTAAAAATAGTATTATTATGGCATTACAACCTTTATCTGACCGCGTGCTGGTAAGACCGGCAGCAGCAGAACAAAAAACAGCGAGTGGCATTATTATTCCTGATTCTGCGAAGGAAAAACCTCTGAAAGGTGAAGTTCTCGCAGTAGGTCCTGGTACAAAGGATGAAACCATGCAGGTTCGCGTGGGTGACGTCGTTTTGTTCGGTAAATATGCCGGCACTGAAATCGAAGTCGATGGTGAGAAATTACTTATTATGCGTCAATCAGACATATTTGCTAAATTTTAAAAATACATACAATCATGGCAAAAGAAATTAAATTCAATATGGAAGCCCGCGATTTACTGAAAAGCGGAGTTGATCAATTGGCAGATGCTGTAAAAGTAACTTTGGGACCTAAAGGTCGCAATGTCATTCTTGAAAAGAAATTCGGTGCACCTCAAATTACCAAAGATGGTGTAACTGTAGCCAAAGAAATTGATTTGGAAAATCCTTACGAAAACATGGGTGCACAGCTTGTTAAGGAAGTTGCTTCCAAAACTGGTGAAGATGCAGGTGACGGTACGACTACCGCTACTGTGCTGGCACAATGTATTGTTCGTGAAGGTTTGAAGAATGTCACCTCCGGTGCCAATCCGATGGATTTGAAACGCGGTATTGACAAGGCTGTGGCAGCTGTCGTTGCACACATCAAGACTCAAGCCAAAGAGGTCGGTGCCGATTTTGAAAAGATCAAACAAGTAGCCCGTATTTCCGCCAATAATGATCCTGAAATTGGTGAACTGATTGCAGAAGCCATGCAGAAAGTGACTAAGGAAGGGGTTATCACCATAGAAGAAGCCAAAGGTACCGATACACATATTGATGTTGTTGAAGGTATGCAATTTGACCGTGGTTATCTTTCAGCTTATTTCGTAACCGATACAGAGAAGATGGGCGTGGAAATGGAAAATCCATACGTCTTGATCCATGACAAGAAAATTTCTTCGCTGAAAGAATTGTTGCCGATTCTTGAAGCTGCTGTTCAAACCGGCCGTCCATTATTGATCATTGCTGAAGATATTGATGGTGAAGCTTTGACCACCTTGGTTGTGAACCGTTTGCGTGCCAACTTAAAAATATGTGCTGTCAAAGCTCCTGGTTTTGGTGACCGTCGTAAGGAAATGTTGCAGGATATCGCTATTCTTACCGGTGGTGTCGTTATTTCCGAAGAACAAGGTTTGCAGTTGGAAACAGCTACACTTGAGATGTTGGGTACTGCTGAAAAGGTTACTGTCACCAAAGACAATACAACGATTGTCAACGGAAAAGGTAAAAAAGAAGCCATTGTTGAACGTGTCGCTCAAATTAAGGCTCAAATTGCCAATACTACATCCGATTACGATCGCGAAAAATTACAGGAACGTCTGGCTAAATTGGCCGGTGGCGTCGCAGTTCTTTACATAGGTGCTCCTTCTGAGGTTGAAATGAAAGAGAAAAAAGACCGTGTGGACGATGCTTTGAGTGCTACTCGTGCTGCTATCGAAGAAGGAACTGTTCCTGGTGGTGGTGTCGCTTACATCCGTGCCTTGAAGGCTATAGAAAACCTGAAGGGTGAAAACGAGGAAGAAACACTCGGTATCAAGATTGTCCGCCGCGCCATCGAAGAACCTCTTCGTCAGATTGTATTCAATGCCGGAAAAGAAGGTGCTGTGGTTGTACAAAAAGTCGCTGAAGGCAAAAATGACTTTGGTTATAATGCGCACACCGATACCTATGAAAACTTCTATGCAACTGGTGTGATTGATCCTGCAAAAGTTACCCGTGTGGCTCTTGAAAATGCTGCTTCTATTGCCGGCATGTTCCTGACCACTGAATGTGTGATTGCAGAGAAGAAAGAAGAAAATCCCGCACCTGCAATGCCTGCCGGCATGGGCGGTGGCATGGGTGGCATGATGTAACATTTAGATTCCATATAATTCAAAGAGACGCCTCAGTCGTAAGACCGGGGCGTCTCTTTGTTATAGGAATATATTTTTTGTTATGCTTTTCTGATCATTCTGCAAATTCTTTTCCCTTTATATTTACTGGAAGAACTTTTCTATACGTTGGATGGATGAATTCGGACAGAAAACAACAACGTGATCACCTTCCTGGATTTGGGTGTCTCCGTAGATCAACATTCCTTTCCCTTTCCGGACCAAACCTCCCAAGCTGATATTTTCCGGAAGGCCCATGTTCTTGACCACTGCTTTAGTGATTTTAGCCTTTTTGTTGACGACAAATTCTGCCACTTCCGCATCTGCAAAAGCAAGACTCTTTACATTGGAGACATCAGCTTCAAGCATCATCTGGTAAATGTGGCCTGCGGAAATCAGCTTTTTGTTGATGATCATGCCAATGTCCAAACCTTCAGCCAAAGCAATGTAATCAATGTTTTCAACTTCGGCAATGGTGCGGTGAATGCGATAGTTTTTAGCGGCCAGACAAGAAAGAATGTTTGTTTCAGCACTACCTGTCAGTGCGACAAAGGCATCCGTCCTTTCAATACCTTCGGATTCGAGAAGATCCACATCCCTGCCGTCACCGATAATGATCGACATGTTTGAATTGACTTTTTCTTTTAACCATTCGGCACGATCACGGTTCTGTTCGATAATTTTTACATTAAAGTCATCAGACAACAAATGGGAAGCTTTGATGGCGATCCGGCTGGCACCCATAATCATAACATTATGTACTTCATTGCTGCTTTTTCCACAAATTCTTCGGATGGTTTCTATGGCTTCAGGCGTAGAAATAAAGAAAACCAAGTCTCCCGCAAGAACCATATCTTTTCCTGAAGGAATTAGCGTCCTGCTTTGACGTTTGATGACCGCGATGCGGTAAGCGTTTTCATCTTTAAACAATTCAGATAGTGGCTTTTCCAGAATGGAGGCGTTGGAACGGACTTTCACACTGACCAAAATCAATTTCCCTCCGCAGAATTCATGCCATTGTCTGGTCCATGGACGTTTTAGGCTATTGGCAATTTCCTCTGCAGCCAGCATTTCCGGATAAATCAAAGAGTCAATGCCCAATTGTTCGAAAAAGGCTTTATAGGATTCTTCCAAATATTCGGGATTGTCTATGCGGGCTACTGTTTTTTTGGCTCCCAGTTTGGTTGCCAAGATACAAGCTGTCATGTTTCGGCTTTCATCCGGGGTTACTGCTATAAAGAGATCGGCAGATTTTGCTCCTGCTTCCTTGAGCTTTTCAATGGAGACAGGGGATCCGACCAGTGTCATGACGTCATAATTTGCATTAAGATTGGCAAGGACTTCTTCATTCAAGTCCAGAACCACAATATTGTGTTTCTCCCGTGATAACATTTTTGCCAAATGTCTGCCAACTTCTCCGGCACCTGCAACTATTATTTTCATACGATAATAATTTTTCGTTTAATGTCATATGGAACTCGCATGTCCATTTTATCATAAACTCGGATGTTTCTACAAACATGCCCGTTTCATCTCATTATTTTTTATTTTAACATTTATGTATTCGATGTAACTCGCCTAATAATTGTTCGTTTATTCTAAACAGTCGTTTTGCGTGACTCAGCATAACTGAAAATAAGTTTTGTTTCTGCTTTCGCTACTTAAAACGTTCACTTGTATGAGCTTAGATATAGATTATGGGCTCGTTTCCTACAATAGGAATTATGATTCTTTTAATAAATCAAGGATGGTCTTTTCTATACCTTCTTTGTCTATTCCGCATAAATGATGCAGTTTGGCAACAGATCCATGTTCCACAAATTCGTCGGGCAAACCCAGGCGTTTGATTTCCGGTGAAAGGTGATGTTCGGAATAATATTCCAGTACGGCACTTCCGAAACCTCCTTCCAGAACACCGTTTTCGATGGTAATAATTTTGCTGAATTTTTCACCGATTGATTGCAGGAGTGTTTCGTCCAAAGGCTTTATAAAACGCATATTATAAAGAGCCACCGATATACCTTTCTGACTCAATTTATTGACAACATCGGATGTGGTCTCCCCGATGGGACCTACACATAAGATGGCCAAATCGTTTCCTTCAATAAGACAAGTTCCTTTACCGACTTCCAAAAGTTCCATTTTATTTTTCCAATTCCTGCAGAAACCTTGTCCGCGTGGGTATCGAATGACAAAAGGGCCTTCCTTCATGGTTTGAGCGGTGAACATTAGGTTGCGAAGTTCGTGTTCGTCAATAGGGGAACTGATGATGACATTGGGTATGCAACGCAAATATGCCAAGTCGAAAGTACCGTGATGAGTCGGGCCGTCTTCACCGACAAGACCGGCCCTGTCCAGACAAAGGACAACCGGCAGTTTCTGCAGGGCAACATCATGGATAATATTGTCGTAAGCTCTTTGGGCAAAAGAAGAATAAATATTGCAGAATGGTATAAGTCCTTCTTTTGCAAGACCGGCGGAGAAGGTGACGGCATGTCCTTCTGCAATGCCCACGTCAAACGAGCGATCCGGAAAACGATCCATCATCAGATTCATGCTGCACCCTGTCGGCATGGCAGGCGTGATGCCTACAATTTTCGGATTACTTTCAGCAAGTTCAACAAGCGTGTGACCGAAAACATCCTGAAATTTTAAAGGCAAATCTTTTGGCTTTTCATCGCAATCGCGTTCACCGGTGTCCTTGTTGAATTTGCCCGGGGCATGCCATTCTGTCGCATCCCGTTCGGCCGGCTCGAACCCTTTGCCTTTTGTTGTGCAGACATGAAGCAATTTGGGGCCTTTCATATTTTTGATGTCATTCAGGATCTTGACTAAATTTTCCACATTGTGGCCGTCCACAGGTCCGAAGTATCTAATGTTCAATCCTTCGAAGATGTTGTTCTGATTGGTCAGAATTGCTTTCAAACTGTTTCCGAAACGCAGGATCTTGCCTTTTCGATGGTCATTGATGAGACCAATTTTCTTAAACAGCAAAAATGTTTTCCAACGCAGTTGGTTGTATCCTTTAGAGGTGGTGATTTTCATCAGATAATCACTCATCCCTCCAACGTTACGGTCGATGGCCATGTGGTTGTCATTCAGGATGATCAGTAGGTCATTGGGGTGTACGGATGCATTGTTCAGTCCTTCAAAAGCCAAACCTCCGGACATGGCTCCGTCTCCGATGACGGCAACGACCAAATGATTTTCCCCCTTGATTTTAGCAGCGATGGAAAGTCCAAGTGCAGCAGAAATAGAGTTGGATGCGTGACCGGCAATGAAGGAATCATATTCGCTCTCCGCCGGATTTGGGAATCCGCTGATACCGTTAAATTTCCGATTGGTGGAGAAAACTTTGCGCCGTCCTGTCAAAATCTTATGGCCATAAGCCTGATGTCCGACATCCCAGACCAGTTTATCTTCAGGTGTGTTTAGCACGTAATGCAGCGCAACGGTGAGTTCAACAACTCCAAGGTTAGCCCCCAAATGCCCTGGATTCTCAGCCAGTTCGTCAATGATAAACTCGCGAAGCTCTGAACAAACCTGGGGCAAATCTTTAATATTGAGTTTTCGAAGATCGCTCGGATAATCTATTGTATTTAGAATATTTTTTTTATCGTTTTCCATAATTCATAAGCTTGCAAAAATAACCTTTTTTCTCATATAAATTATAATATTTTGTACTTTTGTCTTCTATGGAATTTAGAACGGTAATCCCTGTACAAATAGCTGATTTTCACCTTGATCATACGGACAAGATGATGATACTCGGTTCTTGCTTTGCTGAAAATATCGGATTTCTGTTGAAAGAAAGTGGTTTTCGGGTATCGCTCAACCCTTTCGGGGTTTTGTATAATCCGGCTTCAGTGGGTATGGCTTTGCACAGATTGTGGCAGAACCAATCCTATAGAGAAGAGGAATTGGTAGAATATGATGGCTTTTACCATAGTTTCAGCCATCATAGTTCATTTTCCGGAACAGATCCCCAAAGCACCTTAGAAAAAATCAATACAGCATTCAATCAAGCGGTTATTGATTTGAAGGATGCAACTTGTCTGATCATCACCTTCGGTACGTCGTGGGTATATACTTTGCCCTCTACAGATCAAATTGTGGCTAATTGCCACAAGATGCCTGAAGAAAATTTCTTACGTCGTCGGTTGACGGTTCATGAGATTGAGTATTTTTACATTGAATTACTTGAAATGCTGTTTCAGGCAAAACCGGATTTGAAGGTGCTTTTTACTGTCAGTCCAATCAGACATTTGAAAGATGGCGTTCACGAAAATACCTTGAGCAAAGCTACTTTACATCTTGCTATTGAAGACCTTTGTGAAAGCTTTGACCATGTATTTTATTTTCCGGCTTATGAATTGCTGATGGATGATTTGCGGGATTATCGCTTTTATGCTGAAGATATGGTACATCCTTCTACTATTGCTCAGCGTTATATTTGGGATTACTTTTCGGATACCTGTTTTACCAAATCAACGAAAGAAATTGTTCATCAAGTTCAACAAATTCACAGGGCAATGGAACACAAACCTTTTCATCCTGAAGATGAAGCGTACAAACGTTTTGCCAAAAAGAACATTGCCATTCTTGAATTGTTGGCAGCCAAAGCTCCGGAGATTGATTTGAATGAGGAACGGAGTTTTTTTGAACGAATATTGGAATAATGTGGGATTTTCGGATGTGATGACATTCGTACCCGAACAATAATATGATATGAAGTATACACTGAATGAACTGGCCGATATTTGGAAATCCAAAAGTCGGATTTTTGAAAATGTTACTGTAAGTTGGTTGTTGACAGACAGTAGGTCTTTGTCTTTTCCTGAAGAGAGCTTGTTTTTTGCTTTGAAGACGGCTAGAAATGATGGTCATCGCTATATCCCTGATTTATATAAAAGAGGTCTTCGCAATTTTGTGGTTTCTGATCCGGATTTTGATCTGGAGGCTTTTCCTGAAGCCAATGTCATTTGGGTGTCGGATGGTTTGGAAGCTCTTCAATCTTTGGCCGTTGCACATAGAAAACGTTTTGATTGTCCGGTCATTGCCATAACAGGAAGCAACGGAAAAACCATCGTTAAGGAATGGCTTTGGCAATTGCTGCGGAAAGAAGTTTGTGTCACCCGTTCTCCCAGAAGCTACAATTCCCAGATTGGGGTGCCGTTGTCTGTTTGGCAAATGGATGAAACAACCGATCTTGGTATTTTTGAAGCCGGAATCTCTCAGAAAGGAGAAATGGAAAAATTGCAGAAAATGATTCTTCCGACAATTGGTATTCTGACAAATATTGCCGGTGCCCATCAGGAAAATTTCACTTCGATGGAAGAAAAAGCCAATGAAAAGATCAAGCTTTTTGCATCATGTAAAACCATCATCTATTGTAAAGATCAATTGTTATCAGACAAGGTGCTTAAAGCTGCATACCCTGAAAACCGGCTTTTTGGCTGGTCTTTTGAGAATGCCGATGCTTTGCTTTATATTAAAAAGACAGTTGGTACAGGTCTTTATTCCAATATTCAATATTTCTGGAAGGGCAAAGAACACTCTTTCTCTTTACCTTTCAGCGATACTCCTTCCATTGAGAACGCGATAAATTGTTTGGCTGTCATGCTGCTCCGTGATGTTCCGGCCATTGATATTGAAGCCAGGATGGGACAACTGGAACCGGTGGCTATGCGTTTGGAGGTAAAGGAGGGCAAAAACGGCTGTGTAATCATCAATGACAGCTACAATTCGGATGTGAATGCCCTAGAACTGGCACTTGACTTTCAGGCAAGACGCTCTGCCGGATCGGCCAAAAGGACATTGATTCTTTCAGATATCCTTCAAAGCGGGCAAAGTGCAGATGATTTGTATCAAGTTGTATCCGAAATGGTCATACGTAAAAAGATCGATCGGTTTATAGGGGTCGGTTATGAACTCTCAGCCCATGCTTCCTTGTTCCCAATGCAAACCCATTTCTTTTTGCAGACAGAACGCCTTTTGTTGTCCGGTCTTTTGGATGAACTTCGCAATGAATCCGTTTTGGTGAAAGGTTCCCGTTCTTTCGGTTTTGAGGAGGTCAGCGAAAGATTGTCCTTGAAGGTGCATGAAACGGTGCTGGAAGTTAATTTGGATGCCTTGGTGCACAATGTGAATTACTTTAGGTCCAGGTTGAAGCCGAAAACTCAGATGATTTGCATGGTCAAGGCTGAAGGCTATGGCAGCGGAGCCCTCGAGATAGCCAAAACGCTTCAGACACATTCTTGTGATGCGGTGGCAGTCGCTGTGGCAGATGAAGGTGTTGAATTGCGTCATGGAGGTATCTATATTCCGATTTTGGTGATGAACCCGGAATTCGGAAGCTTTTCAACTATCTTCGAGCACAAACTGGAACCTGAAATATATAGTTTCAAGTTACTGGATGCTTTTATACGGGAAGCAGAGCGGGAAGGGGTAAAGAACTATCCCATCCATATCAAGTTGGACACCGGTATGCACCGTTTGGGTTTCGAAGAAGAGGATCTTACGGAACTGTTGGGCAGATTGAAAGGCCAGGAATCTTTGCGGGTAAAATCCATATTTTCTCATTTGGTAGGTAGCGATGAGGCTCGTTTTGATGACTTTACCCATCAACAACTGGCACTTTTCGATCGTTTCTCGTCAGCCATTCAGGCAGCTTTTCCGCATCGGATTCTGAGACACATCCTCAACTCTGCAGGCATTGACCGTTTCCCTGAATACCAATATGATATGGTCAGATTGGGAATCGGAATGTATGGGATTTCATCCGTTGATGAATCGAGGCTTCGTAATGTAAGTTCCCTCAAGACGACTATTCTTCAGATCCATAGTTTGAAAGCAGGACAAAGCGTGGGATATAGTAGAAAAGGCATGCTTAACCGTGATTCCCGGATTGCGACTTTGCCTATCGGGTATGCCGATGGTTTGGATCGCCATTTGGGTAACGGATGTGGAGAGGTGCTCATCCATGGAGACCGTGCACCGTTTATCGGGAATATCTGTATGGATGCTTGTATGGTCGATATAACCGATATCAAGGCGGAAGAAGGAGATGAAGTTATCGTTTTCGGGGAAGGTCTTTCGCTTTCTGAGGTAGCCGGGAAGCTTGGAACCATCCCTTATGAAATACTGACTTCCGTATCCAATCGTGTGAAACGAATTTATTTTCAGGAATAAAATCCAAAAGAATGAAGCATATTATCATTGCCCTGTTTTGTGTTGTTTTGGCATTTTCCTTTCATTCCTGTGTCTTGTTACTTCTCGTTGATATGGAGGATACATCAGAAGATAATCCGAACAAGTATGTCAATGACTGGATTAGCGAAACGATGCATGATTACTATTACTGGGAAGATAAAATACCGTCAAGTACAGACAAGACTCTTTATCCGGATGCATATTTTGGATCACTGCTCTATCAATATAATGCATTGACAGCTCAGGATGGAGATCGTTTTTCCTGGATCAGCGAGGATTGGCAAGAGTTGGTCTCTTCCTTAAAAGGTGTTGAGGCCAACGAAATCGGATTCGATTATGTACTCTACCTAAAGGAAGAAGGATCTACAGCTGTGATAGGGCAAGTCACCTATACCAGAAAAGGAACTCCGGCAGAAGCGGCTGGCATCAAGAGAGGCATGCTTTTTGACAAAATTAATGGATCGGATTTGACCACCTCCAACTATAATACACTCTTGTCTACCACGGCCGGTGAAATAACCTTCGGTTTTTTGAATGTGAATTACACCGATGAAGGTACATTCAACGGGTATACTTCAGGACAAAGCTTGACCATACAGACGCTTGCCAGTTATTCGGAAAATCCTGTATATCTTGATTCTGTGTATCAGATTTCCGGACACAAAGTCGGTTATCTGGTGTATCACTTTTTTGCTCCTGACGGAGGGACGAACGATGCGGCCTATGATGTTGAATTGAATCGCGTATTCGGAGGTTTTAAAAATGCAGGTATCACAGATCTTGTACTCGATTTAAGATATAATAGTGGCGGGTATTCTTCTTCGGCACAACTTCTGGCCAGCCTCATTGTTCCTCATTTGAGTAAATCAAATGTCTTTACCTATTATGATTATAACGACTTTCTGAATAGTTATTATTTAAAGAAATACGGAAAAGACTTTTTCAATACTTATTTTACAGAGTCAGTCATGAATGGGGATGTAGGGCTGGAAGCTGTTAACAATATCGGAAACAACCTGGGTGGTAGAGTGGTCGTTCTTACCGGTAAGTATACAGCATCAGCCAGTGAACAGGTAATCAATGGATTGAAACCTTATATGGAAAAGGTAATCTTGATCGGTGATACTACTTATGGAAAGAATGTAGCATCATACTCGCTTTACGAAAAAGATGATTCAAAAAACAAATGGGGGCTACAACCCATAGTTGCCAAATATTTCAACAAAAATAATGAATCTGATTTTACGGCTGGTTTTTGTCCGAACTATTTGGTGGATGATACCGGTTTTCTTGGGATCAAGCCTCTCGGAGATGTCAATGAGAATCTGCTAAATAAAGCTTTGTCCGTTTTGGGAATTATTAACAATCCAAATTTTGTTGAAACAAGAAGCGGGAATATCCAGAAAAACAGAATGTTGAGATCTCCTACACACATTCAGCGTGGTTTGCAATTGGATAGAATGCCTATTCTTGAATAAAAATATGCACACATTCGAAGATTTTGTGTAATTTTGTCATGAAATTAAACAAAAAAAAGAATGTCAAACAATTTATTGAAAGGGAAGCGTGGGATTGTTTTCGGTGCATTGAACGATATGTCCATCGCATGGAAAGTAGCTGAACGTGCTGTTGAAGAAGGTGCAACCGTCACGCTGACCAATACACCTGTCGCATGTCGTATGGGTTCTGTGATGGAGCTCGGTGAAAAATTGAACGCAGAAATCATACCGGCCGATGCAACAAGTATAGAAGATCTGGAAACTGTTTTTACAAAATCTCAGGAATTTCTGGGTGGAAAGATTGATTTTGTTCTTCATTCTATCGGCATGTCTCCCAATGTCCGTAAAAAACGGACCTATGATGACCTGGATTACAATTTGCTTACGAGTACACTGGATATCTCTGCCATTTCATTCCATAAAATGATGCAAGTGGCTAAAAAAATGGATGCCATTGCAGAAGGCGGATCTATTATAGCATTGACCTATGTGGCTTCCAAGCGCACATTCTACGGATACAACGACATGGCAGATGCAAAGTCCCTACTCGAGTCGATTGCTCGCAGTTTCGGCTATATTTATGGTCGCGAAAAAGGAGTTCGTGTTAACACCATTTCCCAATCACCGACCATGACGACTGCCGGAAGTGGTATCAAAGGTTTTGATGGCCTGATGGACTTTTCTGATAAGATGTCGCCTCTTGGTAATGCCAGTGCTGCGGAATGTGCAGACTATTGTATGGTGATGTTCTCTGATTTCACCCGTAAGGTGACGATGCAGAATCTTTTTCATGATGGCGGATTCTCCAGTATGGGTATGAGCTTGCGTGCGATGAATCAATATAACAAGAGTTTTGATGAATTCAAGGATGAGAATGGTAAACTCATCTACGGGTAAATCTTGATAATGACATAGATGGCTTGTTCATCTATTTTCCTACAAAAAAAGGTTTTCAAGTAGGAGTATTAGTTGAAGGGGTTGCCTAAAAGAGGGCAGCCCCTGATTTTTTGTGTCTATATCTGATCAGACAATTTGAAAAGACATATTTTTATTGTCGTTAGTATTACATACCTTTGCGCAAATTCAAAAAGAAGTTTTTTACAGCATGCTCATCAAGTTATATGAAGATAATCCCAATACAAGGGTCATTCAAAAAATAGCCAATGCCTTGCGCGATGGAGGACTGATTATCTATCCGACAGACACGGTTTATGCCATCGGCTGTGACATTTTTCATGCCCGTGCTGTTGAAAAAATCTGTAAGTTGAAGAAAGAAGATCCAGGAAAAGCCAACCTTTCCTTTATTTGTCCGGATCTTAGTCAGCTGAGCGAATATGCCAAGGTGGATACTCCGACTTTTAAGCTATTGAAGAGAAATTTGCCCGGCCCTTTCACTTTCATCCTGAACGGAAGCAATAAATTACCCAAGTTATTTAAACAGAAAAGTACGGTGGGCATCAGAATCCCCGCAAACAATATTGTCCAGACCATTGTCCGTGAGCTTGGAAATCCGTTGATGAGCACCACTTTGCACGATACGGACGATCAAGTTGAATACACCACCGATCCGGAATTGATTGATGAACGCTATGGTAATCTTGTCGATTTGGTGATAGACGGTGGAATCGGTGGAATTATCCAATCGACGGTTGTGGATTGTACACAATATGAGGTCCAGATTATCCGTCAAGGGAAAGGGGTGCTTATTTTTTAGTCTTGCTTTTCACCTTTTCGGGGAATTTCTTTTCTATTTCTTTTGCCGACTTTTTCCCCTCTTCGTCGTAATAAACTGGTTCTCTTTTTAAAGCACGCACAATCAGGATGATGCCGGTCAAAATAAAAGGTATGCTCAACCATTGACCCATGTTAAGCGTCATATTTGCTTCGAAAGCTTCCTGATCTTCCTTGATAAATTCAATCAGGAAACGGGTAAAGAAGATACAGACAAAGAAAATGCCGAGTATCAGACCTTCTCTGTTTTTGGCTTTGGGCTTTTTCCAGTAGAGTGTGTAAATCAGTATGAATGTTGCCAGATAACACAATGCCTCATAAATTTGAGTGGGGTGTGAAGGTGCTGAAAAGATGGGATCTGCTCCGTGTTGCCATTGACGGATATTTTCTATAAAGCGGAATCCCCACGGCAAATCAGTCGGAACACCATATATTTCATGGTTCATCAGATTGCCCGTACGGATCAATACAGCGACAAAAGCCGTTGGAATGACTAAACGATCAAGTGTCCATAGCATATTTCGTTTAGTGACATATTTTGAGTATATCCATATAGCGATAATGATGCCTAAAGCACCTCCGTGACTGGCCAATCCACCTTCCCATATTTTGAAAATATCCCCGGGATGCTGGGAGTAATAATCCCATGCGTAAAAAAAGACATGTCCCAAACGTGCTCCGATAATGGTTGCAACAATGACATAGATAAACAAAATATCAGCCCAGGATTCCTTTACCTTTTCCGATACAAACATTTTTGAAATCATAAGCAAACCAACGTAAAATCCGATGGCGAAGAATAATCCGTACCAACGAACTTCCCAGTTTCCAAGTATAAATATTTCAGGGTGAGCGGTCCAGGTAATATATGAAAGCATAGTTTTCTTTTTTGCGAACAAAAATACGCTTAAAACTCAGATGATACAAAAAAAGAACAACTATTTAAAAAACTCCTGTTTTTTTTAACAACTTTATAAGTCTTGAACTTTGAAATTCAAGGCTTTTATATTAAAAAGACCTATCAGGTCAATATATATAAATGTGGGCATGACGGATACGTTTGGGAAATTTTACTATATTCGCAACCAATCTGCTTTTATTGTTGAGGTCGTAACGGATGTGATGTCGGGACATCAGACAATGAAAGAAACAAGGGTAATAATCATAAAAATTCATGAAATCGGATCAGTTAAGAATAGGGCTTTTTTGTTTGTTGATGTTAACCATCTTTTCGTTGGATGCAAAAGAGCTGTTAGATAGCGGTTTGAAAAAGAAAATCTCCGATTCGTTGACCGTTTTTTATAATAAAAAAATTGAAGGAGGTACTTCGGTCAGACACATCAATGTAGATAAAAAAGCAAAAACTGTGAGAGTTACATTAGATGCGGATTTTTCATATCTTTCAGTCAATGAGGGTGATATACAAAATGTTTATGCGCGTGTCAAGAAATTGTTGCCTGATTCATACAAGTCTTATCATTTGATTATCCTCTCTGCCGGGTTGAAAGTGGAAGAGCTGGTACCCAATGCTTATCGATTGAAAATTAACAGGGATGAAAGTCGGATCTATTCCAACAAAGAAAATTCCGACCCTTTGGTCAGGCGTATTTCCGAACCATTCAAAATCAAAAAAGGATTGCAGAACAAGTATATTGCATTATGGCCAAGTCATGGATATTATTATGAACAAAAAAGGGCTCGTTGGGAATGGCAACGTCCACGCCTCTTTCAAACGGTAGAAGACCTCAATTCCGAAAGTTACATTTTCCCCTATTTGGTGCCTATGCTGGAACATGCAGGCGCAAATGTCCTGCTCCCGCGGGAACGTGATTATCACAGCGTAGAGGTGATTGTCGACAATGATACCTCATGCTATAGATCTGTCTATAAAGAAATTGATGGAAAGAATTCCTGGGAGCCGGGCGCAGGTTTTGGCTTTGCCAGAAAAAGAGAGGTCTATCTGAACGGCGAAAATCCTTTTACAGAAGGGTCTTATCGTCAAATCAAAGCTGTCGGAAAGGGTACGGAAAGCCTTGCAGAATGGATACCCGATATGCCGGAAAAAGGTAAATATGCCGTTTATGTTTCTTACAAGACATTGCCGAATAGTGCAGAGGAAGCCCTTTATACCGTCTATCACCTTGGCGGGAAGACTGAATTCAAGGTCAATCAAAAGATGGGTGGGGGTACTTGGATATTTCTTGGATCTTTTATGTTTGACAAAGGTAAAAGCGATGTCTGCAAAATAACCTTATCCAATAAGGGCAATAAAAAAGAAGATATTATAACCGCCGATGCGGTCAAAATCGGCGGAGGTATGGGTAATGTCGCGCGTTTTCCCAATGCTACAGGTTCATTGACGAGTGATACCGGACGGTTGCCGCTTCCGATTCATTATACGCCTGAAGTCAGTGGATATCCGCGTTACGTGGAAGGGGCACGATATTGGTTGCAATTGGCCGGCGTTCCGGATACGGTTTATAGCCACACCCTTTTTCAGGATGACTATTCAGACGATTATCAAAGCAGGGGCTATTGGGTTAATTATCTGGCCGGAGGTTCCGAAGTTCTTCCTAATGATCAGGGATTGAACATTCCGATCGATCTGGCATTTAGCTTTCACACCGATGCGGGGAAAAAACAGGCGGATTCGATCATCGGTACTTTGGGTATTTATATGACCCAATTTAATAATGGTATTTTTAAAAACGGACAATCCCGTATGGCTTCACGCGATCTGACGACGCTGGTGATGGATCAGGTAGTGAACGATATTCGGTTTTCCTATGAACCGGAATGGACTCGCCGTGCCATGTGGGACCGTTCCTACAGTGAAGCACGAGTGCCCAATGTTCCCACCATGTTGCTTGAATTGTTGTCTCATCAGAATTTTGCCGATATGCGATACAATCTGGATCCACGATTTCGTTTTACCGTTAGTCGGGCCATTTACAAAGGAATGCTGAAATTTATTGCAGGACAATATGGCTATAAGTACGTTGTACAACCTTTGCCTGTTATGGAATTCAATACCCGCTTTTCAAGTGAAAATCAAGTGAAGTTACAATGGAGTCCCGCAGATGATCCGCTTGAACCGACGGCTGTTCCCAAACAATATGTGGTATATACCCGTATTGGTGATGGCGATTTTGACAATGGACAAGTTTTTAACGACACCTCTTGTGTGCTTTCGATAGATAAAGATAAGATTTATAGTTTTAAAGTTACGGCAGTCAATTCCGGAGGAGAAAGTTTCCCTTCCGAAATCCTTTCAGTTTGCCGCAAGTCGGAAGAAAAAGGTGAGGTACTTATTGTAAACGGGTTCACACGAATCTGTGCACCTGAAAGTTTCAATATTAAAGATAGTCTTGCCGGTTTTATCGATTATGGCATACCTGACCGAGTTCAAACGAATTATATCGGCAGCATGTACGAATTCAGACGTGACGAAGAATGGACGGACGATGATGCACCCGGGTTCGGTGCCAGCAACGGTGACCATGAAGCACGAATTGTTTTGGGAAATAGCTTTGATTATCCGTTCATACACGGACAATCTATCGCCAATGCAGGGTTTTCGTTTGTCTCCTGCAGTAAAGAATCGGTTTGTAAGAACCGGATTTTATGGGATAATTACCCTGTTGTCGATCTTATTTTGGGTAAAGAAAAGGAAACAATCATGGCCAAAGGGGCTAAATCTGCTGCATTTAAGGCTTTTCCGAAAGAAATACAGGATGCGATTTCCGATTATTGTCAGCACGGAGGAAATATTTTGGTGACCGGAGCATACCTTGGAAGTGATTTGTGGAATAATCCGCGGGCTACAGACGCTGAACGCAAGTGGGCGAGCAACACCTTGAAATTTTGTTGGAGAAACGAAGGAGGTGCACTGACCGGTCGTTTTAAGGCCGTAGATTCACCCTTTGAGTCGTTCAAGGGAAATTACAACTATTTTAATGAATTGAATGACACCTCATACGTGGTGGAACGCCCTGACGCTATCGAACCTGCCGGTTCGGAGTCCTACACCATTCTGCGATATTCGGAGAATAATCTGAGTGCAGGGGTGGCCTATAAGGGTGCCTATTCCAGTTGTGTACTCGGCATCCCGTTTGAATCTGTAAAACCGGAGATGCGGGATGACCTGATGAAGCGCATCCTTACTTTTTTTGAGCAAAAAATATCCCGATAGGGTTTTATCTGTTATTGTTGCACGGCTTTGTAAAAAGAGCCATAAACGCTTATCCTATAAATTAAAAGTTATGAAAAACAAAGTGATATTGGCTATGGCCGTCTTATTGCAATTGATGCCGGTGGGAGTCTCTGCCCAAAGGGTCAAGACAGGAATCGAAGTGCTCCGTGAAAGTGGTTTTGCTCTGCTGCAAGGCAAACGCGTCGGTTTGATCACCAACCCAACCGGTGTGGACCACTATTTAAAATCAACCGTCGACATCTTGAATGAAGCCCCGAACGTAAAATTGGTCGCACTGTATGGCCCTGAACATGGGGTACGCGGTAATGTGTATGCCGGAGACTCCGTTGGAATGACCATAGATAAGCAAACGGGTGTTCCGGTTTATTCACTTTATGGAAAGACAAGAAAACCTACTCCTGAAATGCTGAAAGGCATAGATGTGCTTGTGTATGATATTCAGGATATCGGGTGCCGGTCTTACACCTTTATCAGTTCGATGGGACTTGCGATGAAGGCCGCAGCTGAGCATAACATCGAGTTTGTGGTGCTGGACCGCCCCAATCCCATCGATGGACTTAAAGTAGAAGGCTGTTTGACCGAAGAACCATTTATTTCTTTTGTCAGTCAGTTTCGTATACCCTATTTGTATGGTCTTACTTGTGGAGAGCTTGCCAAAATGCTGAATGAAGAGAACCTGTTGGGAAAAAAGTGTAAGCTGACTGTTGTGCCCATGAAAGGGTGGAAGAGAAACATGAATTTCGAAAAGACCGGTTTGCCATGGGTATTGACCTCTCCCCATATTCCAGAGGCGACTTCGGCATACTATTATTCAGCTTCCGGCATATTGGGAGAACTGGGCTTTATGTCTGTCGGTGTTGGTTATACTATTCCATTCAAGATGTTTGCCAAAGACTCCATCAATGCCGGCTTATTGTCTCAACGATTGAATGACCTGCATTTGCCGGGAGTCCTGTTTCGTCCGATTTATTTGAAACCGTTTTATTCGACCGGCAAGGGTGAAAATTATTCAGGGGTACAAATTTATCTGACAGATTACAAGAATGCGCGCCTTACCGAAATCCAGTTTTACGTGATGCAAGAGATGGCTGCATTATATCCTCAGAAAAAATGTTTCAGCGACTCTACTGCCTCGCGATTCAATATGTTTGACAAGGTATGTGGTACCGATCAGATCCGGCTGCGCCTATCGGCTAACATGAACGTGGCAGATATACTACCTTATTGGCGGAAAGATGAGGCCACTTTTAAGAAAATGTCGAAGAAGTATTATTTGTATTACTAAACGGCAGGCTTGTCTGGAGTTGGAGACTTGACTTTGTGTCAGCGGCAAACGCTCCATACAAAAAATGGCCGCACTCTGCAAGGAGTCACGCATCGAAATGATTCAGGATGCCGGTCACTTCACCGCCATGGAATGCTCGGATGAGTTTGTGAAGCGGAAGGAGCGGTTCATCGATGAAAATTGAGTTTATAGTCGGGTACTAAATTTTTTGTAAATATTCCACTAAATTTATATCCCTGTCCAAATCCATTTTCTTACGAAGCCGATAGCGGCTCATTTCAACGCTTCTCACGGAAATGTTGAACAAGGCGGCAATATCTTTGGAAGACAGATCCATTTTTAGATAAGCACAGAGTTTTTTATCGCTCACGCTTAAATCGGGGAACAGGTCGCCCAAGCGTTTCAGATAGTTTTCGTATACAAGGTCGAAATTCTCTTCAAATCGCTTCCAGTTGTCGTCGTTCTCAATGTTTTGCCTAATGTTTCGTTCCATCTTCTGAAGTCTAGTCAGAACGGAGGCGGAGTCGTTGTTCGCCTTGATGTCGTCGCTCACTTTGGAAAGGCTTTCAATGATTTCCAGCAGAATCTCGTTCTTGCGAATCAAGTTGATGGTGGAACTGGCCAGTTCTTGCGATTTGTGGCGAAGTTCGTATTGAAGTTGCTGGTTTTTCAGTTCTTTGATTTCATTCTTTTTTTCCGTCGTTTCGGCGTCAAAATGTTTCTTTTGTTCCTGCAATTCCTTCTCCTTTTGCAATTCCATGTCACGAGCACCTTTTTTGTACCGATGGTTGACTAAAAACAGCATACCAACCATTGTTGCCATCACGAGTAAAAAATAGATGAAAAGCGCAATCTTGGATTCGTACCATGCAGGCTCAATGGTGAAGATATAGGTGCATTCGGAAATCTTTGGTTCCAGTTCATTTTTGGCTCTTACCTTGAACTTGTAATGGCCTTTGGGCAGATGGGTGTACTCTTTGATGTTTTCGACCGTGAAATTTGACCAATCGTCATCGTAATTTTCGAGCATGTAACTGTATTTGACAAGATCGGCATTTCGGTATTCTGGTGCCACAAATTCGAATCGCAGGGAATTCTGGTTGTGTGAAAAAATGTCCCCGTCGTTTTTACGCCATTCCCGGCTGCCTTCTTCTTCGAGCACGCCTTTGTTGGTCACCTGTACTTTGCGTACAAAGACCTTGAAGGTGTTGGATGTCGGCATGCCCCGCCTGTTATCCAGCCAACAGAACCCATCTTCCGTGCTCAGCAAGGTGTTGTTCCTGTCCAGGAAATTGAAGTGCTCAAAACCGATGATAATTTTGGATTGAAGGATCCGATAACTGAGTGAATCCATGATGTAGCCATCGGATTTCTTTTTCGCAATACCGATAAAACTGCCGGAAACACACCAGACGTCGCCGGTCTTGCTTTCATGCAATCGTACGCAACTGGGAGTGGAAGCAAACAATTTGTTCCATTTGTTGTTTGGAATCATTTTTTTTGCTTTCCTGTCGAACGTATAGAAGCCGCTGTTGGACGAAAAGATGATTTCCTTACCAACCCTGAATAAAGTGTTGTTCTGGTCACTGGGCAGTCCATTGGAGCCGTTGTACAAGTCTACTTTGACAATGCTGTCCATCGTGGTATTGAAAAACAGGTGAAACAACCCTTTCTGCCAGTGGCTGAACCAAACCGAACCGTCCGAGTCTTCTTCGAACATGGGGCTGGATTCGGTGAATTTTCCCTTGATAAAATGGGCCAATTTCCAAGTTGACCCGGATTTCTGCAAAAGAAAGAGCCCTTGGTAGGAGCAACCCAGAATCAAGTTCGGATGGTTCCGCAATGGTTTAAATGCCCAAGTGCCAGGCAAACCTTGAATACGTTCGGTTCCATTGGAGCGCAGAATGAACGCCCCCTGGTCATTGCCGCAAAAAAGGGTATTATCGATTTCAGTCAGGTTCCAGATTTGTCCTTCCATACCCTTGATCAACTTCAGATTGGCAGGAAGTAAACCGTTGGCCATCGGATAGGACGAGTAATACAATCCCTGGTTGGTGCCTAAATACAACGTCTTGTTTTTGAGATAAGAGGTATAACCTGCCCCGTAAAGATTGTTGTTACCGAACAGGTTGAGCATCGGACTGTTTAACATCACGTAGTCAATACCTTTGTCAAGTCCCAGCCAGAGGTTTTGAAGATTGTCGAATACGACACTTAAAACTGTGTTGTTCTGAAGGCCGGAGTAGGTATTTACATAAATGACAGAACGGTCCTCAATGTTTTGGATGGCGATGCCCCGTTGTACCGTTCCAAAAACCAGTTGCTTGCCATTGGTAGTGGCACAAAAGACCTGACTCGTTTTTAAGAAATCGTCGATGCCTGTAATATAAGGCTTAATGTCATTGCCGTCAAAAATATATACGCCATTGAAGCTGGTCACAAACAACACCTTGTTATTTTTATAAGGAAGGATGGAACTGATTTTCTTTTGTAGTAGAACGTCCGAACCAGGAATGCGCACAAACAGGTTTCCATTCAGCATAAATACACCATTTTGCTCACTGGCTACAAAGAGGATGTTGTGCACGAAGGCAGAGGTGTTTATTTTTCCACTGAAAGGCAGGCGTATTGTCGTGTTACCGTTGTATTCATAGACGCAGCGTTCAGATTGGAAGTATATCGTTTTGTTGCCTTCGATGATGTTGTATAGTTCGTTGGAATTGATTGGATTGACGATGGATGTATTGACAAGTGAATAGTATCCGAATTTCCCATTCCGCTCTTTTTTGAAATAACCGAATTCGTTGAAGGAAGAAACGTAAAATCGACCGTCTTTGGTCGATAAAACGGAGCGCACGTTCGTGCCATTGATTATTGGATAGGTGGTCCAGTTCTTGCCGTCGAACTCTAACAGTCCGAAATTGTTTGCGAAGTACATCACATTGGAACTGTTCTGTGCAATGGCCCAATTCTGGGTGCCTGACTTGTAAGTATCCCTGGTAAAATTGCGAACCATGGGATGATTTGCAAGAGCACTGGCTTGCCATAGGATCAGGCAGAAATAAATAAGGACTTTTTTCATAGCTGCAATTTATTGTGGAATTCATTTTGTCCTGAATTTTCCTCAATATTAACCGATTTTTGCATGTTGAAAAGTATTAAAAAATATGTTGTACAGCATACAAATTACTATTGTGTTGATATTCAGTATTATAATGATTATTTTTGTGTATTTTTGTGTATCGTATTTGATTTGTAAGCGAATTTATGTGAGGTGATAAATGATGTTTGTATCTTGGTTCTACCCTATTTTTGCATTGTTCGAAAACCAAATCTGATTGACATATACCCCATACCCCATGAAAAATTTAGTCCTGCTTCTTTGTTTCATCTTTACAAGCCTGATGGCTTCTGCACAGAACGCGCAAGTGTCCGGTGTTGTTACGGCAGCCGAAGATGGCTTGCCATTACCAGGTGTGACCATCACCGTGAAAGGAATAAACAGTATCGGAACCATTACCAGTGGTAACGGCGAGTTTACTGTTAAGGTACCACTGGGAAAAAAATTGACTTTCACATACATAGGTTATAAGGAGATTGGAGTTGACATCAAAGGTGATGTCGTTCTTAAGATTGTAATGGAATCCAATTCAAATGTTTTGGATGAAATCGTGGCCATCGGGTACGGTTCCATGAAGAAAAGTGATTTGACGGGTGCTGTCAGTTCCATCAAGGCAGATCAATTGCAACGCACTCCGGCTTCTGGTTTGGATCAGGCTTTGCAGGGCAGGGCGGCTGGTTTGACCGTCAATGCAAACAGCGGACAACCGGGTGCCAGTGCTGTCGTGCGCATCCGTGGTATCGGTACGGTGAACGGTAGCAGTCCCATTTATGTCGTGGATGGTATGATTCTGGACAACATATCTTTCTTGAGTCCCAACGACATTGAATCCACCGAAATTTTAAAAGATGCTTCCTCAACCGCTATATATGGTTCACGCGGGGCCAACGGTGTTATTTTGGTAACCACCAAAAAAGGAAAAGAAGGTAAAAGCAACATCTCCTTCAATATGTTTTCAGGATTGCAGAACCGTTGGAACAAACTGGATCTGATGAAACGGGATGAATTTGTCAGTACCCTCATCGATTTGAACAATTTAAGCTCCGAAAAAAATTATTTTAGAAACTATGGTTTCAACAAATGGCTGTCTGCTTACCGCTTGGGTAAGTCTCCCTATTTTCCAATCGTATTGACGACAGCGAACCCAACAGGTTTTGATTACTCCAAAGTAGAAACGGACTGGCAGGACGAAGTGTTCAACGAGAATGCTCCGATTCAGAATTATCACTTGTCGTTCGACGGTGGTACGGAAAAGGATAAATATGCCTTCAGTGTAGGTTATTTTACGCAAGAAGGTACCATTATCGGTTCCAACTACGAACGTCTTACACTGCGCATGAATACGTCACATAAACTCCGTAGCTGGTTGACCATCGGTGAGAACTTGTCCTTTATGTCTTCTACCGGCCGGAACGCCATGAACAATAATTCAAGCCCAGGTGCATCCATCCTTTCTGCCGCATTGGCCATGGCTCCGTGGGATCCTACTCATTACAGTCAGGGTGTAACCAGTTTGACAGGTCAGGATTTGAGTGGGCAAATAGCTGCTTCCTCCAATTTTAGAAATGTGACCAATCCATATTCCATGGTCGAAAACAGCCATCCGGAAAACAAAGTGGAACGTTGGGTAGGTGATGTTTTTGTTGAAGTTACTCCCGTTAAAGATCTATTGTTTCGTTCAGCGTTGAGCATGGATTTGTCCAACAACCGTGATAAATTGTTCAAGGAAGCCTATGAATACTCTTCATACGACAAATCCGACAAGAGTTTTCTTTCCAGTAGCATGTCCCGTTACAGCACGATGATTTTGGAAAATACTTTGACGTACAATAAAAGTATTGGTTTGCATAGCCTGACAGCCATGGTTGGTCAGACTTCGGAAGAATACAATTACTACAGTGTCGGTGGTGCAGGTTCCAGCATCCTAAACCCGACAGAAAACAACTGGTATCTGTCTCAGACTACGGAGGACAGAACGTATGCCAGTGATGGCGTAGCACGCAGCAGAATGTTCTCACTCTTGGGCAGATTACATTATTCTTACAACAGCCGCTATTTGGTGACGTTGAATTTCAGAGCCGATGCTTCCAGCAAATTCCCTGAGAATTTGTGGGGATACTTCCCATCTACCGCATTCGCATGGCGGATCAGCGAAGAAGATTGGATGAAAGGCATCGACAACCTGGACTATTTGAAAGTACGTTTTGGTTGGGGTCAAATCGGCAACGATAAGATTAACAACGATAGCTTTACACCAAAAATATTTAATGCCGGACCAACATTTGTAGACTATGTATTGGGTTCAACTCAAGCTTTGGCTACTGGTGCAACCATGCTGACGTTGGTCAACAAGGGTGGTAAATGGGAAACGACCGAGCAGGTCAACGGCGGAATCGACTTTGGTTTTTTCCAGGGCATGCTGAACGGTTCCATCGACCTTTTCCAACGCGACACCAAGGAAATGTTACTTTCAGTCAAAGCTCCTGCACAGGTAGGCAACCGTTATGATCCTGTTGCCAACGTCGGAACGGTTCGCAATCAGGGCATTGAAATAACACTTGACCACCAGAACAGGATTGGGAAGCTCAATTATACGCTGAGTGGAAACATATCGTTCATCAAAAATGAACTGACTTCATTGAACGGTGGTGACCGTGTATACGGTGACCGTGCCATTTCTGACAAAGGCTATGGCTTGTATACATTTTGGGGCTATCAATACGATGGCATTTATCAATCCGATGCGGAAGCACTCCAACACCTGAACAAATACACAGCCTCCACCATTCCTTACCATGCTGGCGACGCCAAGTTTAAAGATTCGAATACGGACGGTATCATAGATGACAACGATAAGTCCGATATTGGAAATCCATTCCCTTGGCTGACGTATGGCTTCAATATGGGTGCTGATTACAAGGGTTTTGACATGCAGATATTCTTCCAAGGTGTATATGGCAATGAAATTTACAATGCCGTTCGCGAACGCACCGAAGGCACTGGTAATGAAGCAACGCTGAGTACAACGATGCGGAATGTCTGGACGGAAAGCAATCCAAACGGAACCATTCCGAATCCTTACGGAAGTTCCTTGAACATGTCAACTTCCAGTCGTTTTGTGGAAAATGGTGCCTATCTGCGGTTGAAAAACTTGCAAATCGGGTATACCATTCCCAAAAGCATCACCAGCAAGCGGACCATCAACCGCTGCAGGGTGTATCTCTCTGCCAACAACCTGTTGACACTGACCAAGTATACCGGATATGACCCCGAAGTCGGAAGCGGAGTGGATTACGGTAACTACCCGCAATCGCGTACCTTGAGCATAGGAATCAACCTTGATTTATAATTAAGAAAATACACAGAGCTATGAAACAAGCCCATGATCCTTCGCTCACACAAGTGAACGTTTTAATAAAAAATAATGAGATGAAAAAGCACTTTATACTTTTCTCTTCACTGACCTTGCTTGCCCTGACATCCTGCGATTCCTGGCTTTTGGAACCGACCCCGGGTGTGACCAAACTCGAAGACTTCTTTACAGTTGGAAAAACGGCCATTCAAACGACCAATGCAGCCTATGTGCCTTTGATGTGGGAATTCAGCTCCACCTACTATCCCGAATGGTTTATCGGAGATGTGGTTTCGGACGATGCCCTCAAGGGTGGACAATCCTTTTCGGATATGGCCGATGTGTATGACCTCGAGAATTTCAAGACCAATGCCAACAACGGTTTGTTGCTCGATTTCTACAGAGCACAGTATCAGGGTATAGCGCGTTGTAACTTGCCTTTGACGCAGATTCCATCCATGGAAACAGATGACGATATGACGCCTGCCGTCCAAAGCCGACTTATTGGTGAACTGAAATTTCTCAGAGCTATGTATTATTTCAGATTGGTCCGCGTGTTTGGTGGAGTACCTTTGGTTACGGCTCCTATTGAATCCAAGGAAAGTTGGAAACAGGCACGTGCCACTTCTGAAGCCATCTATGCGCAGATAATCAGTGATCTAACCGAAGCCAATGCCTGTCTTTGGATAAAAAGTAAATACCCCCTGACCGATTTGGGCCGTGCCACTAAAGGGGCTGCTCAAGCCATGTTGCTGAAGGCTAATTTGTATATGCACAATTATGCGGCTGCAGAAATCTGGGGAGATTCCATTATTGCCTCCGACGAATATAGTCTGACCACCAACTACAACGACAACTTCACATTGGCGGGCGAAAACGGTCCTGAATCGGTTTTTGAAATTCAGTACATGGAGGATCCGACCAGCGATTACGGAGAGGGCAACGGTTACACCCGTGGTACGTTCACACCGATCCTTACCCGTTCGCGTTCTTCCAAACTTGGTGGTGGCTGGGGTTTTAACAAACCAACCCAAAATCTGTACGACGAATATGAAGCAGGAGACCCTAGAAGGGATTCTACCATATTGAATCCGACCGATGCCCAAATTGAAACGCCTGAACAGGAGATTTACCTGGGTTCCCGTTACCTGAATCGCAAATATGCAATGATGAATCCGGATGGTACATTTTACAAACTGACACATGCCACCCGTGGCCCGATCAATACTAAAGTCATCCGTTTTGCCGACGTTTTGCTGATGTATGCCGAAGCGTGCTGTGAAAACGGTCATTTAACCGAAGCTAAAGATGCATTAGAAAAGGTTCGTGCCAGAGCTCGGGGAAATGCTGCCATTTTACCAGCATTCCCTTATGGTTCGTACACGGATACCAAGGATGACCTGCGCGCAGCCATCCGTCACGAACGCCGAGTGGAATTGGCCATGGAAGGTCACCGCTGGTTTGACCTCTGCCGTTGGGGGGTGGCCAAGCAAGTCATGGATGCCTACAAGGCAGGTGAAACGGCTGAGGCTCAAAGTCATATGGCTACATTCATCTTGGGAAAACACGAACTGTTTCCCATTCCAAGCAAAGAAATTGATTTGAACCCTATGGATCAGAATCCATTATACGAATAACATACCTTCATTAATTTAATTCTTTAATCTATTTATTATGAAACTAAAAAGCTTTTTTGTCTTGTCCCTGAGTATGGCTCTAATATTGTTAAATGCTTGTACTACAGAAGATACAGCCGTCAGCGGTATCACCTTGGATGAAACCAGTTTGTCTTTTGGTGTCGGCGATACCGCTGCTTTAAAAGCAACGTTGACCCCTAAAGGTGCCACCGGCATAGTTGCATGGACTTCCTCTAACGAAGCTGTTGCCACCGTAAGTTCAAAAGGTGTCGTAACCGCTCTCGAGATCGGGACCACTACGATTACTGCCACTGTCGAAAAGTTTACTGCAACGTGTGCCGTAACGATTACTGAAAGAACGAATTTTAAACATTCTTTGCAGGGATCGGCCTATTATCCCATTATTATGGATACCATCAGTGCCAAAGCCATCAATGGTAAGATTGTTGCTGATCTGCGTGCTGATGAAGCTACCAAATTCCTCTACGTTTGGAGCGAAACCTTCAATGCCGGTACTTGCTCAGGTCCGAATGCTTACGGCGAAGTCGAAAATTGGACGAGCTTGGTTGTTGCTAATGTAGGTTGGTCTGGAGCTGGCTTAGCTGTAAAAGATGGAGCTTTATTGGATTTGATGGTTGATATCACAACCCATCCTGAACTTTACTACTTTCACATGGTTATCCGTAGCAGAGCCCAAACGGTTTATCTGTTTGCCTTAGATGGACAGTCCTCTGCAAAGTTCTCAATCGGTGCAACGGGTTTCAACGATAACGGAACAATTACCCCTGCAATTGCAGATTTTACACGTGACGGTGAATGGCATGAAATTGAAATTCCTATGACCACGCTGAAAGAACGTGGTTTGTTGTACAGCGCAGGTATGGGCGAAAAAAATGTATTCTGGTTTCTGGCTGGCGGTGTTGCCGGTACAACAGTCGATTTGGACGCAGTATTCATTTATAAAAAATAGTATCTTGTTGGTGCAGTGCGCTTTATGCCTACTGCACCAATACTAAATAATCAACAATGAAATCCATCACACCCTTTTTCGTTTTACTGCTACTTGCAATCTCGAGTTGTACTCCTGAGGGATTGCCTGATGTTGATACACAGGAAGTGGTTTTGAGTGAAACAAGTCTGTCTCTGACCGCCGGTGATTCACTTAAGCTGACTACGCAATTATTGCCGGAAGGTGCGAAAGCCGATGTGCTATGGACTTCGTCCAATATAAAAGTGGCCACAGTTCTGAATGGAATGGTCAAAACACTTGCACGTGGAACGGCCATTATTTCTGCCAAGGCAGACAGCGTTAGTTCCAGCTGCACGATTACCGTTACCAAGGAGGATTTGCCGTACCAATTGGTTTGGTCCGATGAATTCGATGCAGCGACATTGGATCTGTCCAAATGGACGTGTGAAACCGGTGGAGGTGGCTGGGGCAACAAGGAAAAGCAGTATTATACCAACCGTACGGACAATATTCGTATAGAGGGGGGGAGTCTGGTCATTGAAGCCAAAAAAGAATCCTATAGTTCGAACAGTTATACTTCGGCCCGCATCAATACACGGAACAAAGCTGCTTTTACCTATGGAAGGATTGAAGCGCGCTTGAGTTTGCCGGTGGGTAAGGGAACATGGCCTGCTTTCTGGATGCTGGGTGCGAATTTCTCTACGGTTGGATGGGCCACTTGTGGCGAAGTGGATATCATGGAGCACGTAGGTTCGGATCCAACCATGATTTCGCATGCTGTCCATACGTACGAAAAAAACGGATACAAGGGTAACCACTGGTGGGCACGGAAATACTTGAACGATATTGAAGGCGTCTATCATGTATACGCCATCGAGTGGGAAAAACAAGCAAACGAAGGCGATGATTGCATTCGTTTTTACGTAGACGGCGTGTTATCTGCTACTTTGTGGGAGCAACACGTAGGATCCACCGTTAAAAACTGGCCTTTTAAAAATAATTTCTTCATCATTTTCAATGTTGCAATAGGAGGAACCATGGGAGGTACGGTTGATGATGCCATTTTCAATGTCCCTGTCCTGATGAAGGTCGATTACATCAGAGTTTACCAGCGTATTTAAAGTTAAATAAGAATAATCCGACAACGGTTTTTCATCCTTTTTCCAAGCACAATATTAATGGTGCTTTGAGTTAGTTATGTCTTTCTTCAATTTTAAACAAATCAAAACATGAAAAAAAATCTACGTAATTTGTTTTTGTTTGCTGCTTTGTCTATTGGATGTCAAGTTTCACTAGCTGCCGACCCGACGGCTTCTGCTCCTACTCCTACAGCAGATGCTGCAAAAGTTATCTCTGTTTTTAGCAACGCTTATACCGACCTGGTAGGTACGAATTTTAACCCAAATTGGGGACAAAGTACGGCTGTTTCGTTTGTCGTATTGGGCACTGACTCCATTCTGAAGTATTCCAACCTAAATTACCAGGGTACCGAGTTCACTAGTACCAGTGTCTTTGCCATGACGCATTTACACATTGACGTATGGACATCGGACGAAACCTCTCTTCAGGTAACTCCGGTCAGCCCGGGTGCCGAAAAACTGGTGGCTTTGGCTCCGTTGACGTTGAATGCCTGGAACAGTTTCGACATACCGCTGACATCGTTCACGGGTGTGGATCTGACCAAAGTCTATCAGTTTAAATTTGTTGGATCTGGTGGTAAAACCGTGTATCTGGACAACTTGTACTTTGTTAACAAAGCAGCTGTAGATACCGAAAAACCCACGGCTTTCACTGCAACGAAGGGTACCGTGACGTACAACAGCGTCGCTTTGGTACTCAATGCCACGGACAATTCAGGTGTGGTCGCTTTTGATATTACTTATGGGGCCACAACGGTTTCAACGAGTTCACTTTCCGGTGTTTCCAAAACATACACGATTACAGGTCTGGAATCGACCACAGCCTATAATTTCTCTGTGGTGGCCAAAGATGCTTCCGGCAACACGACCTCTCCGATTGAGGTAGCTGCAACCACGTTGGCTGGTTTTGCCGTTCCAACTGTAGCTGCTCCGACACCCACTGTGGCTGCTAACAAAGTCATTTCCTTCTACAGCGATGCGTATACGAATGTTTCGGGTACGAATTTCGCAGCCTCGTGGGGACAACCCACAATTCTAACCACTTATATGATTGGTACCAATGCCAACATGAAGTATGAAAACTTCTCCTATCAGGGTATTGAACTGGCCAGTCATGTGGACGCCAGTGCCATGACCAAACTGCACCTGGATGTATGGACTCCGAACGAAACGAACATTCGTATTACTCCGATCAGCCCGGGCAAGGAATTTTCCGTGGTGCTGACTCCGCTGAACTTGAATACATGGAACAGTTATGATATTGACTTGACCTCTTTTACTGGTGTGGTGATGTCCGATCTTTTCCAATTTAAAGTGGATGGTGGTACGGGAAAAATCGTGTACCTCGATAACTTGTACCTGTACAATTCAAATGCTACGGCTGTGGCAGATGTAACCACTCAGGGACTGAGGGTTTATCCGAATCCGTTTGCTGACCGTGTAACCGTTGCTGCCAAATCCAACATCAGTCAGGTGACAGTACGCAATTTGCTGGGTCAGATCGTTAAGAATCTGAAGGTTAACAGTCAGGAACAAACCCTCGATTTGAGTACAGTTGTTGCCGGAAACTATCTGATGACCGTAAAATTGACGGACGGATCGATGACTACTCAAAAGATCATTAAGAACTAAATTCAACATTCCGCAGGGTCATTGGACTCTGCGGAGTATTTAAAAACATAAAATGAACTTCAAACCTGTTCTGATGCTTCTCGCAAGCCTATTGGTCACAACTTCGGTTTTCGCTGTGTCAAAAATTGAAATCAAAAGCAATTGGTATTACCTGAACGGTGAGAAGTATTTCATCAAGGCCATTGGTTATGAAATCGGTGCTCGTCCCGGTCAAGATCCGTATCAGGGCAATCGTTCCGACGACCTGGATTTGTTGGCTTTCGACCTGAAAGTTATTAAGGAAGCCGGTTACAATTGCATCAGGACTTGGAGTCAGTTCTCGGAACCGCAACTTAAATTGGTGCAGGCTTCTGGTTTGAAATTGATCATGGGCATCGATGTGAATCCCGAAAAAGAGTACGGTGACCAGACTTTTGTTCGTCTATGTAAAGAGAAAGTGCATCAGGTGCTGGCTTACGCACGAAATTACGATTGCATCATTACTTATTTGATTCTGAACGAGCCGCAGACAGATCATATACACGTTGTCTCAGGCAAAGCTTTTGTTGGTTTGATGAGAACGCTTATCGACCAGATCCACTTGGAGCATCCGGGTATTCCGGTCTCCATTTCGACCAATGCCATGATCGGCGACTACATCGATGAAAATTTGTTTGATGTCTATGCCTACAATTGCTACGACCATTCAGAGGCCCAAACGGCCACGATGGGCATGAGGGATTACATCCGCGGACTAGTTGAGCTGAACGGCTCGAAAAAACCACTTATCACAACGGAATTTGGTTACTCGGTCTCCCACAAAGGTTTTGGCCGATACGGAGGTAATACGCTGGAAGAACAGAGCAAAGGCTTGATTGCCAACTATCGGGATTTGCTGGATGCCGGAGCTGTGGGCATGTGTCCGTTCTATTACGCCGATGGTTGGTGGAAAGGTGGCGACGCATTCAACCACAATGCCGATCAGCCGGAGGAGTGGTTTGGTTTCTGGGGCTACAGTGATGAAAAAGACAAATATGGATCTCCGAGACCTGTTTGGTTTGCGATGCGCGATTACATGAAGGGCTTGATTCTAAGTCCCAAAAACAAGGCTATTTATTTCTCGGACACCCTTCCCATTGAACTCTATACCGACAAGGATGTTCGTAAAATTCAGGTAAAATACAGAGACAACGTACTCAAAACCCTTCGAATTGTGAAGGAAGGCTATGTTGCAGACCAACTGATACTGAACACACAAGGCATTGAAGACAGAGAACTCTCGTTCGAGTTCTACGACAAAGCAAACCGGCTTGTGAAAACGGAATCCATTAACATTCTGGTTTCGTCCACAGCCTTTGACTTGCCGAAACTATCCATCGAGGTTACACCGGGCATTGATTTGAACGAAAGTAAATTGGCCAGCATCAAAACCAGAATTACCATGAACGGGAACTTTAAGTTGAACAGTGATTTGAGAGTCAGCTACAATACCCATTTGGGTTGGGAAGTCGGTGAACAAGCAACAGTTCCGTTAAAAGGCACCTCGGAAGTCGTTGAAAGTTTTTTTCATATTCCAGACAACTGCTGGGTAGTGAATGCTTCCGCTGGCGTGTCGGTGCGGTATGGAAAATTTGAATTCCGGATACACGATCAAAAAATAATATACAGGGGTGACTGGGCTAAAGAAATCGGTCATTGAACTTTACTAAAAACGATGAAAATGCGTACAACACACACAATTCTTGCGTTCCTGCTGCTTGCCGCATTCGGAACAGCCGCTCAGGATTCAACGAGGTACAAGCTGGTCTGGGAGGATGATTTCAACAAACCCGTACTGGATGAAACTAAATGGACCATTGTTGTCAATGGGAAAGGCGGAGGTAACAGGGAGTTGCAATACTATTGCCGAGAAAACATTTCCATCGAAAAGGAGCCTGCCAGTGGCTCAAACTGTCTCGTTATAACGGCTAAGAAGCAAAATTATCGCCTTCACAGAGCTACTTCGGGGAGGCTTTCCACACAAAACAAAATGGGATTCCGGTATGGCAAGTTGGAAGCCCGCATCAAATTGCCCAAAACAGCCAATGGTCTATGGCCAGCCTTCTGGATGCTCGGCAGCAATTACCCCCAAGCCATTTGGCCAAAATGCGGGGAAATCGACATCATGGAAATGGGAAACAAGGACGGTATCGCTGCCAATACACAGGAACGGTATTTCAATGGGGCTTGTCACTGGGGCGAACGGTTCAACCATGGAAAATATCCAAACTATGGAAAATCGACCACCAACGATGCCTCCCTGCAGGATGCGTTTCATGTGTATACGTTGATTTGGGACAAAACCTCAGTTCGAATGTATCTGGATATGGACGCGAATCCAGATGCCAGGCCTTATTTTCAAATGCCCATTGACGGAGAAGCAGTAGCCAATAAGCCGGCACAGTATTTTCACAAACCATTTTTTGTGATCTTCAATTTAGCCGTTGGTGGTAATTTTTCAAACATCAGGAACATCAACAAGGTTTCCGCCCTAAAAAATGGGGAAGCGAAAATGTATGTCGATTATGTCCGACTGTATCAGCAAGGTTCACCGGATGAAACACTTCAAAACGACTAAACTATGGAACGCTCAACAACGAAATTGACCTTCAGGGAAAAAGTTGGTTACAGCTTAGGCGATACGGCATCGCATTTTGTATGGGATATGGTCGGATTCTGGCTTTTGTTTTTCTATACCGATGTGTATGGCATTTCGGCAGCAGCAGCCGGAACCATCATGTTGGTTGCCAGGTTCTGGGACATGGCCATTGATCCGATTGTAGGCATCGTTTCCGACAGAACCAATACCAAGTGGGGAAAGTTCCGTCCGTATATTTTGTTCGGGGCCATTCCTTATGCGGTTTTGGCCATCTTGACGTTTACCACCCCCAATTTAGGAGAAGTCGGTAAGATTGTTTATGCAGGGGCTACCTATGTGCTCTTAATGACGGCTTACGCCTTCATCAACTTACCTTACTCCGCACTTGGTGCCGTAATGACCGACGATACATACGAACGGGCAGGTCTCAATACCTACCGTTTTATTGCAGGTTTTACTGGACAATTTGTGGTGACGGGTCTAGCTCTGACGTTGGCCAACTTTTTCGGTCATGGAGACAAGGCTCAAGGATTTCAATACACCGTGCTGGTTTTTGCCGTGTTGAGTTTGGTGTTTTTCTTCATCACGTTCAAATCGACCAGGGAGCGCGTTCAGCCCCCCAAAGCACAAAAAAACTCTTTGAGGGAAGACTTGAAAAACCTGATTCAAAACAAGGCATGGCTCATTTTAGCCTTGGTGGGTATCATTTCATTCATCATGTTTGCGATGCAGAACGCTGCGATAGCTTATTACTTCAAATATTATCTGGGCCGCGAAAGCAATGTGCAGTTGTTCAACGTGATCGGAACCCTGGCACTCATCGTGGCTTTGCCGCTGTCGAAACCGTTGGCCAAGCGCTTCGGAAACCGGAATGTATTTATTGGTAGCTCCCTGATTTCGGGCTTGTTTTTCATATTGATTTATTTGCCTGGCGTCAACGACCTGACCACCATCTACATTTTCAACATTATCGCCAAAATGGCCTACGCGCCTGCGGTTCCGCTATTGTGGACTATGATAGCCGATTCAGCCGATTATGGAGAATGGAAAACGGGGCGTCGCGCTACTGGATTGTACTTTTCGGCTGCCGTTTTTGCGCAAAAGGCAGGCTGGGGTATCGGTGCCGCCATAGCTGGTTGGGTCCTCACCATATCACAGTTCGTGCCTAATGTGACGCAGAATGCTACCGCGTTGACAGGCATCAAATTGCTGGTTTCAGTCATTCCAGGCATTTTATACATGTCCTGTGCCATCTTTATGATTTTTTATAAGATTGATGTAAAGACAACCGATTTGATGAAAAAAGACTTGGACATCAAACGGGCGTTGGAACAAAATTCCTGATTAAAACACCTACTCATGAATGACTTATTTATCGGAAAAAATCCGGTACGAATTGATGCTGCTGCTGTGGAAGGGCATTTTGTAAGCATCAAAGGTGAAAGATACTATAGAATCAGTCAGTATGATGCTTTGACACCTTTCTTCATCAGCCTCGCCAGTGACTCCGACCATTGGATGTACATTGCCAGTACGGGTGGGTTAACGGCTGGACGAAAGAATCCGGATACTGCGCTTTTTCCGTATTACACGGACGATAAAATTACCGAATCGGCTGAGCATACGGGTAGTAAAACGATATTTCACGTGTTGCTGGATGGTAGGAGGTACTTGTGGGAACCCTTTTCCGAACGCAATAAAGGCATTTACAAACTTGAGTGCTCCATTTTAAAAAGTATTTACGGTAACAAACTTCGATTTTCGGAACGGAATCTGGATTTGGGTTTGGAATTCAGTTATACTTGGATGAACTCGGATGAATTCGGCTGGGTGAAAAGGAGTGAGCTTACTAATTTGCATTCGGAAGTGGTTGAAGTCTATGTGACCGATGGCCTGCAAAACATTTTGCCTTCCGGTATTGACCGATTGACCCAAAACACTTTTTCCACGCTGGTGGACGGTTATAAAAAGACCGAACGGATTGACAACTTAGCCTTGTTCCGCATGGAAGCCATCTTGGTGGACAGAGCTGAACCGAGTGAATCGCTTCGTGCAAATACCGTGTGGTGTAATGGATTGGAGAATGTCTCGTATTTATTGAGTTCCAAACAACTCGAAAACCTCCGAAATGGTTCGACTGCTGTGGACGAAACCGAATCAAAAGGCGTGCGGGGTGCTTTCTTTGCTTGTGCGAATGTGTGTTTGGAAGCAATGGATACCAAAACCTGGTATTTTGTTGCCGAAGTCGATCAAGATGCTGCTGCGGTGGTCAAATTATTGGAAAAGATTGCTAATGAACGTGATTGCTCAGATCGGCTGGAGGCATCCGTTTTGAAAGGTACGGAGACGCTTAAGAATATTGTCGCTCAAGCGGACGGTTTTCAACAGACTGCTGACGAGCATGTCTCGGCCCGGCACTATTCCAACGTACTCTTCAACACCATGCGCGGTGGTATATACGCCGAAGGCTACCGAATCCAAACGGCAGATTTCCGAAAACATGTTACACATTTCAATACACGGCTTACGGAAAAATACCGCGATTTTTTGTTGAGTTTACCTGCTGAAATGGACTATTCAGAACTCAAAAATCAGATTTCGGAAGTTCACGATGCCAATCTATATCGTCTTTTCACTGAATATCTACCCTTGACGTTCAGCCGAAGGCATGGGGATCCGAGTCGTCCCTGGAATTTGTTTAACATCAACATCAAGGACGATAAGGGGGGTAAATTACTTTCTTATCAGGGCAACTGGCGAGATATTTTTCAGAATTGGGAAGCCTTGTCGCTTTCCTATCCGGGTTACATAAACGGCATTCTTTCCAAATTTCTGAATGCCACGACGGTTGACGGTTACAATCCTTACAAGATTTCCAACGAAGGTATCGAATGGGAAGTGATTGAACCGGAAAACCCTTGGTCAAACATCGGCTATTGGGGCGATCATCAGATTGTTTACTTGCTTAGGTTGATGGAACTGTTCAAAAGTCATTATCCTGAGGAACTAGTCAATTTGCTTGATAAAGAGCAGTTTGCATACGCTAATGTGCCTTATCGGTTGAAATCGTACGAGGAAATCGTTGCCGAGCCGAAAAATTCCATCCGTTTTGACGATAAATTGCACCATTCCATCGAGGAAAGGGCCGGCGTTTTTGGAGCAGATGCCAAACTCGTTACAAACCCGAATGGGGACGTATTGTTGGTTAATTTTACGGAGAAACTGCTTGTCACCTTGCTTGCCAAACTGAGCAATTTCATTCCTGAGGCCGGTATTTGGATGAACACGCTTCGTCCTGAATGGAATGATGCCAACAATGCCTTGGTGGGCACTGGAGCCTCAATGGTGACATTGTACCACCTGCGTCGATTCATGCTGTTCGTTCAAGAGTTGTTTCAACAGTCCGATTTGAAAAAATTGACGCTGCATGGGGAAATCGCTACGCTTTTTGGCGAGATTCATTCTGTATTCAAAACGTATATTATTGTGCTGGATGGTGGCTTTGACAATCGTAATCGTAAGACGGTCACCGATGCCCTTGGGCAGGCAGGCAGTCGCTACAGAGTTGCCGTATATGACGGTTTCAACGGAGAAAAAAAAGCCGTTTCTACGGAGGATTTGGTGGATTTCTGCCATCATGCTTTGGCCTACATCGACCAGTCGATACGAGTCAATAAACGTTCGGACAAGTTGTATCATGCATACAATCTGATTCGGTTTACTGCAGATGAAGTAATCATTCGGCCACTGTACGAAATGCTTGAAGGGCAGGTTGCCGTGTTGAGCTCCGGACTGCTTTCGGCAAAGGATGCTTTGGATTTGCTGGATGCATTGCACAAAAGCAAGTTGTATAGGGAAGACCAACAAAGTTACATGTTGTACCCCAACAAGAGGCTTCCTCTTTTTCTGGAGAAGAATGTACTCAAGGAAGAAGATGTGCATGGAATCAAACTGTTACGTGATATGCTGAAAGTGAGCGACACAAGTATCATTGCCATGGATGCCAGAAAACAGTACCATTTCAACGCCAATTTCAAGAATGTTGCTTACCTGAACAAGGCGTTGGAACAAGATGGTGTCACTGAAAAAGATAGGCGGGAAGTCATCGCTCTATACGAAAAAGTGTTTGATCATCAGTCTTTTACTGGCCGCTCAGGGACATTCTACAAGTATGAGGGCTTGGGTTGCATATACTGGCACATGGTTGCAAAACTACTTTTGGCCATCGGTGAATGCATTCAAAAGGCGATCCTGGAAAAGGTTGACGATCGAATCCTGTTGGAATTGAGAAATCACTATAAGGCTGTTCAACTGGGCATCGGAGCACGCAAGAATCCAAAAGACTATGGTTCCTTCCCCTTCGACCCGTATTCACATACACCGACCATGACCGGTGTGCAGCAACCTGGTATGACTGGGCAGGTAAAAGAAGATATTCTAAGCCGCTTTTTTGAATTGGGGTTGCTGGTTTCAAACGGACAACTTTCCATTCAAACGGAGCTGATCCATGCTTCCGAGTTCATTCAATCGAATATCAATACTCCGTACCTGACTTTTACCTATTGTTCCATACCATTTGTATATCTGTATGATGGGAGAACGGGCATCGAAGTTGTTTATCGTGGGGGGGGAATTTTTGAACAAATAAGTGACTATACATTTAGTCCTTTACAAAGCCAGGCTATTTTCAAACGCGACAAGCGGATTGAAAAAGTGTTGGTTCATCTGTCCTAAATCATTCATTTCCGGATTGAATTTATCGGTAGCCTTCAAAACAGAGGTCATATTATTGAATGCATTTTAGGCATTTTATGTTGTTGAAATAGGTGGTGAAACATGTTTATTAACATATATAGTTTTAATATGTTGAAAATCATATATATATAAGTTCTATTAGTGTATTATTGAGTGCTATAAAAGTCTATTTGTGTATTTTTGAGAAGTAAAAAATGATGTTTCCGGATAGAAAGTCGCTTAACTTTGTACAGTTTCGTTTCAACCTATAGTTAAAAATTCCTTAATATAACGACTCTCCATCTAAAACAAAAAACATGAAAAGATTTACACGATTAATTCTTCTGATAGTTGCATTGACAACTTGGGGGACTGTTGCAAATGGCCAAAATAACGAATGTGGAGGTTGGGCAACCGATGCATCTGAGGGGACTTTTACCTTAGGTTACAATTACTCTTTCAAAACGAGTGGGACAGATGTGACATTCACCTGTGAGTGTTTGGATACAAAATCCGGACTTGTGGCTTATGCTTGGACCTACAACCCTAATTTTGCCGAAATAGGGATGACGTTGGTTTCTGGCCAGAAGTTTACCAAAACATTTACTGGACAAACGATTGGTGCAACATTCAGTGTGGCATGCAAATTTGCATTTGCCGGAGGTCTGGCGGTCACCAAAACATACACCTATACCGTTGGTTCCGATTGTGGCGTTTCGAGTGACACGCAGGCACCCACGGCTTTCACTGCAACCGCAGGCAATTTGGCGACGGACGCCGTTGAGTTGTTGCTGAACGCGACGGACGATTCAGGCGTGATTTCCTATTCGATTTCGTATGGTAACATTCCTACTGTTGTTACCGTTCCAGGTGTATCGGGCGTTCAAAAATCGTACACTATTTCTGGTTTAAGTGGTTCAACGGCTTATACGTTTTCTATAATTGCCGAAGACGCGGCTGGAAACAAAGCATCGAACAATCCGATTTTGGTACAGGCTACTACATTGGCTCCACTTCCTGCTGCACCCACACCCACGGTTTCAGCCGATGAGGTTATTTCCATATTTAGTGATGCCTATACGAATGTGGCTGGTACGAATTTTTACCCTGCGCAAAAACTTGTGAAACTCTAATTCCAAAAAGGTTCGCAGTAAATCAGGCTGCGGACCTTCTTTAAATTCTTCTCCAAAAACGTATTTACGTAATTAAACTACTTCATGAAAAATCGCCTTCTTTTTATTCTTTTTTCACTACTGACGCTACAAGCAACCGTTTCTGCACAATTTGTCAGTGTTGGAAGTGGAAGTTACAGAACTACGTTTCCAGGGACAGATGTGGCTGGCAGAAATGCATATCCGTCCGGAACGCCGTATTTAAGTGGTAATGCCCTTGGTAAGCCCGTTCCAACCAATGACTGGTGGTCGGCACTTGTTAAAAACGGCACCGCCTCCAATTTGTTCAATTATCCGTTTACCATGAAAACCACTACTACGGGTTTGGTGGTAAGTTACATTCCCACCGGTGTCATTGACGATCTCACTCCATTCTTGGTTGGTGTAACCGGCCTGAATGCCACCAACACCACTGTCTCCGATTATTCCGACTGGACTGTCACGATGGATTGGACCGACGGGACGCACACTTTAAAGGCAACGGCAGGGATTGCTATGCCTTTTATTTATTTTACGAAAAAAACGACCGATGTGGCACAGGTAACCATCAATTCGGGAACCGTCGTCATTGATAATGAAATGTTGATTTGTACCAACGTGAAGAATGGAGCGGATTTTGCTGTTTATGCGCCGGTCGGGAGCACCTGGATTAAAAATGGGGTGGTGTATACCTCCACGTTAAACAATAAAAACTATTGGTCGGTGGCCTTTATTCCGTTGACTGCAACAAGTGTAGCAACCGTAGCCAACGAGTATAAGAAATATGCATACGTTTTTCCCGTAAAAACGACAGCTAGTTATTCCTTTAATGAAAATACCTCGGTCGTTCGCACCGACTTCACCGTACAAACGGAAGTGAAGGAGGGTATTGAAACAAATATGCTGATTGGATTGTTACCTCACCAATGGGCACATCTTGCTGCTTCCTCACCCGTACCCGACAAATACAGTTATGCCACAGTTCGGGGTGAAATGAAAACCATGGCGGGCAACTCATTTAGTGTCGAAAATACCTTTTACGGTATTTTACCAACGTTGCCATACGTCGATAATTACAGCAAAGGCTTTTCACCAGCAGTCCTGACAGGCAAGATTGCTGAACTGGAAAACAGCAGCATGGCCACTTGGACCGATTCCTACAATGAAGGTCAGGTGTTCAATCAACTGATACAAACAGCCAGAGTTGCCGATGGAATGGGCAATACCGCCTCCCGAAATAAAATATTGAACACCATTAAGACACGCCTCGAGAATTGGTTTAAAGCTGAAAGCGGCGAAGTGGCCTTTTTGTTCTACTACAATGCAACATGGAGTTCTACTTTGGGATATCCTGCTGGCTATGGGCAAGATAATGGATTGAATGATAAGCAGTTTCATTGGGGTAGTTTTATTAATGCTGCTTCATTCGTAGCGCAGTACAGCCCGGGATGGGCGGCACAATGGGGGGAAATGGTCAATTTGCTGGTGCGCGATGCTGCCGCGTATGACCGTAGCGACACCATGTTCCCGTATCTGAGGAGTTTTAGTCCGTATGCCGGTCACAGTTGGGCAGACGGATTTGCCAACAATCCTCAGGGAAACAACCAAGAATCGAGTTCCGAGAGCATGAATTTCAACGCTTCGCTCATTCAATGGGGTCAATTGACCAACAACAATGCCATACGCGACTTGGGCGTTTATTTATATACGACCGAGCAGACTGCTGTGGAAGAATATTATATGGACATACACCACCGTAATTTTCCTGCTTCTCAAAAATACAGTCTTTATTCGAGGGTTTGGACAAACAGTAATGACAACGGCACCTTTTGGACCGGAGATATAGCTGCCAGTTACGGAATAGAAATGTATCCCATTCAGGGTGGTTCGTTGTATTTGGGTCAAGATACTGCCTATGTAAGACGTTTATGGAATGAAATAGTAGCCAATACCGGCATTTCGAGCAATCAGGCGAATGCGAACCTATGGTATGACATCATGTGGGAATATCTTGCGTTTATCGATCCTGCAAAAGCAATCGAAATGTACCAATCCTATCCGAGCCGAGAGCTCAAATTCGGTATTTCCGATGCTCATACCTACCATTGGCTGCACGCTATGAACGCACTGGGAAGCGTTGATGCAACCATCACAGCCAATTATCCCATTGCTGCGGCATTCCGTCAAAACGGCCAAGTCAATTATGTGGCACAGAATTTTACTTCGGCACCAATCACTGTCGTTTTCTCTACCGGCTATCAGTTGGTGGTTCCGGCAGGGAAGTTGGCCACCAGTCTGGACGGCAGCATCACAGGTACCGTAGCCTCTTCCTTTGCACAAGCCTTCGTTGGTGGAAGTGTGGACTTGAAGGTTGCCTCTACCGGAGGCACGCCGACCAAGGTTGAATTCATGGATGGAGAAACTTCGTTGGGAACCACTCTTACGGCACCGTACACCAAAAAAGCTGCCGGTTTGCAATTGGGAAGTCACAACTTCTACGCCAAACTTTACGACGGAGACAAATTTACAGTCACCAATACCGCTGAGGTCATCGTCGGAAACCAACTGCCGTACGGTGGAACTGCAACGCCCATTCCAGGCACTATCGAAGCAGGTCAATTCGACTATTTTGAGGGTGGAAAGGGTCAAAACATAGCCTATCTGGATCTAACATCAGCCAACTCCGGCGATTTCAGAACAACCGAATCGGTCGATGCCTCAAGCAATGCTGCCGAAGGTGCAGTAGTGGGGTGGCTCAATGCAGGCGAGTGGATGGAATATACTGTCGATGTTGCTCAGTCGGGCTTATACACCCTTGATTTTCGATATGCTTCTGGTAATTCAGCCGGGGGCGGCCCGTTTCATCTGGAATTGGACGGTCAGGCGATTTCGTCCGACATACCGGTTCCTTCAACGTCCACTACCGTTTGGACCGTCTGGGCGACCAAAACGGTTGAATCCATACCGTTGACTGCCGGTTTGCACGTATTGCGTGTCGCATTCTCTTATGGAGAGTTCAATTTGGGGAAAATGACCTTTACCCGGACAGGATATTTGACATCCAGTTACCCTGCTTCGAACGCAGGCAACGATTTGAAAGTTCTTTTACCGGCAACCACGGTCGCCTTGAATGGCTCTGCCAGCACGGAATCGTACGGGAAATCATTGACTTATCGATGGAAGCAGATTTATGGTCCGACTACGGTAGAATTTTCCGATTCCACCGTTACTTCACCGACTGTTTTCGGCCTGGAAGAAGGCATGTACCGCTTTGCTTTGACCGTGAAAAATCCCGATTCAAAGGTTTCCACGGACGAAGTCCAGGTGATGGTCACCAGTACTTCCAATGTCGCTCCAAGCGTTTCACTGACAGCACCGACTACCAATTCCAGCTTCACGGAAGGCAAACCGGTTACCCTGACGGCTACGGCAAGCGATTTTGACGGTACGGTCACCAAAGTGGATTTTTATCAGGGAACGACACTGATTTCGAGTTCCACAACAGCTCCTTATACTGCCGAATGGAACCCAACAGCAGGATCGTATATTCTTACTGCCAGAGCGACAGACAATGAGGGAACCGTCAGTACGTCACAAGCGGTTGATGTAACCGTATCGGCTGTCATGTCTTGCACCACTACATCGACCGTAGCTGCACAAGGATCGTTCGCAGTTGGTTACAAATGCACATACGAAACCGTCGGAACCAGTGTGACGGTCACTTTTGAGTTGTTGGACAGCAAACCGGGTTTGGTTGCCTATTTGTGGAAGGAAACACCTTTTGCTGAAACGTCCATGACCAAAGTCAGCGGCAACATCTTTAGTGTTACCCTGGGTGGTCAAACCTTGGGCTCAACCTTGAGCTATGCTTGCAAATTCGCCTTCTCCGGTGGGATGTCGTTGACCAAATACATCAGTTACGTGGTGGGCTCCGATTGCGGAAGCACGACCGATGATACTCAGATTCCTACGGGCTTCACCGCATCGTTGGGAGCTATCACTGCCAATTCGGTCGAGTTGTTGCTGAATGCAGATGACAATTCGGGCATGGTGGTTTACAATGTTGCATACGGAACGAGCACCACTGGTGTTTCAACTGCTTCGGGTGTCCAGAAATCTTTTATCATTACTGCATTAACCCCGGCAACCGACTATTCGTTCAGCATTACTGCCAGTGATATGGCTGGAAACAAAGCGTCGAACAGCCCAATCGTCCTTGCTGCCACGACTTCGGCCGATACCAATACGGAATGTGCCGGAACATTGTCTGAAGCATCACAAGGAACGTTCAGCGTGGGATACAAATATGCATTTGTGACTTCAGGTACGGATGTAACCATCAGTTTTGAGATGCTTGACGACAAATCTGGTTTGGTTGCTTATCTGTGGAACTATACTTCCGGTTTTGCCGAAGCTTCTATGGCGAGTGCTGGTGGTAAGAAGTTTACGAAAACACTGACTGGCCTGTCTGTTGGTTCTGTCATTAATTTTGCTTGCAAATTTGCTTATGCGGGCGGCATGGTGGTGACCAAACAATTTTCGTATACGGTCGGAAGTAATTGTGCGACCGGACTCGAAGAGGCCGTCGTGAATGAACCGTTTTTTTATCCGAATCCGGTTCAAAACACCCTGCATTTAACGTTGAACAGCGATAACAATCGTTTGGTGGTGACCAATCTGTTGGGTCAGATTTTGTTTGATTCCACCGTTGTCGGAACCTACCAATTAGACATGACCCCTTATGCAGCAGGCATTTATTCGGTGCGGGTCGAAAACGAAGGTGTAACGAGGCGTGGTAAAGTGGTGAAAAAATAGACCGGAATTATTTCCGTGAATCCGGTTTCCCGTTCTCGGGATATTTGGACGGGAAACAGGTAGGTATCTGTTTCCCATCCTTCGGCATACTATTATTCAGCTTCCGGCATATTGGGAGAACTGGGCTTTATGTCTGTCGGTGTTGGTTATACCATTCCATTCAAGATGTTTGCCAAAGACTCCATCAATGCCGGCTTATTGTCTCAACGATTGAATGACCTGCATTTGCCGGGAGTCCTGTTTCGTCCGATTTATTTGAAACCGTTTTATTCGACCGGCAAGGGTGAAAATTATTCAGGGGTACAAACTTATCTGACAGATTACAAGAATGCGCGCCTTACCGAAATCCAGTTTTACGTGATGCAAGAGATGGCTGCATTATATCCTCAGAAAAAATGTTTTAGCGATTCTACTGCTTCGCGATTCAATATGTTCGACAAAGTATGTGGCACCGATCAGATTCGTTTGCGCCTATCGGCCAACATGAATGTGGCAGATATACTGCCTTATTGGCGGAAAGATGAGGCTGCTTTCAAGAAATTGTCGAAGAAGTATTATTTGTATTACTAAATTTGCAGGCTTGTCTGGAGTTGGAGACTTAACTTTTACGGGATACAAAACTAAGCTACATTCATAACCGATTCTTTTCTAATCCATTACTGTCCCTGGAATTCATCAATTGTCAGGTTATTCAATGCTAAGAACTTTCTTTTATGATTATCCAACGAAGAAATATTATAAATAGAAAGCCGGATTTATCAAAAAAGTTGCAAGCTTCAATCAGCTTTCATCGCGTTCCATTTTTCTATAAAATGCTTCCCAAATTTGACTCCTTAGCAAACCCACATCGCTCAAGTTGCGGAATTTGTACACTATCCACTTCTCTATGACGTCCATTAAATTGAGACCAACCAACAGCACTATTAGAAAAAAAATATTTTTTTGCTCTAATTTTATTAAAAGTTTATACTTTTGCAGCTCTTATGCTGCTAAAATTACAGATGTAGCAGCAATTTTTAATCGCAAAATCAGGTATATCTGTCCGCTTTAAATCAATGAAAGCTATTGAAAGTCTTTTTAAAACAGCTTATATGAGATTAAAAAACGTGACAATAGGAGAAATCATTTTATAAGATGTCATCATTATAGAAAATGATGTTTTGATTTCAAAGGGCAGTGTTCTAAATCAGCTTGTTTTTCAAATAATTGTAACCTTTAGGGGACATTCACAAAATCATGATAAACACAATAGAGAACGAAAGAGATTTGGTTGTCCGCTTAACCCGGGATGACGAAAGTGCCTTTTGTGAGCTTTATGCAACTTATAAGAACCGGCTTTTTTATTTCACAATGAAATACTTAAAGTCATCCGAATTTGCAGAAGACATTTATCAGGATGCTTTTGCTGTGGTATGGCAAACACGACACTTTATCAATCCCGACTTACCTTTTTCCTCCTATTTGTATACCATTGTTCGCAACCGGATATTGAATCTGATGCGAAATATAGATGCTGAAGATAACCTGAAAGAGTACATCCTGTCTCAAGCCATTGACTACACAGAAAAAACTCATGAGAAAATAGTTGAAAACGACTTACAGGATGTGCTTTCCAAAGCCTTATCCAAATTGACGGACAGACAACAAGAAATATTCGACATGAGCCGCAATCAAGGTCTTTCCTATAGAGAAATCGCTGCCAGATTGAATATATCTGTCAATACAGTACATGTACACATTTCCACTGCTTTAAAAATTCTACAAGATTATTTGCGTAAAAATTATGGCGCATACTCCGAATTAATACTCATTCTTCTTTCCCTATCCACAAAAGGTTAAAGATAGTTAAGGCTCTAACCCGCATAAGTGACTTCTGTGTATAATATACATGAAAGAGGGACTACGTATGTGTCCATCTGTGTAATATAAATAAATACAGGCATACACAAATCAATGTTTTTTAGATCATCATGAAAAGAAAAGATCCGTGGGGTATTGATAATCAACAATCTAAATAATTACTTTTGATATTAATAGAAACTAATGGTTTTTAATTATTTATTTAATATGAAACGAGCATGCTTGTACAAAACGTCCAAGTTTATGATAAAATGGACATGCGAGTTCCATATGACCTTAGACAAAAAATTATTATCATATGAAAAGTAAAAAATTACCGGAACAAGACGTTCTACATTTTCTTAATAATGTATATACTCAGAGCGAAGCAGAAAGAGTGTGCAGTAATCTGAAAGATAATCCGGATTACCAAAATATTTTATCAAAATCTACTGATGAGATATGGAATGAATCGGAAGATTATATACAGACTCCCATTTCACAGAAAGAACAATACAGAGAAGAAGCGTCAATACTTTTGCGGAAAATAAATAAAACACCATTCACCATTCATCCGTATATCAGACGGGCTATATCTATTGCGGCATCCATCATCATTATCCTGACGTTTGGAATAGTGCTCTACCATTACAATCACGCTACACAAAAAAGAGACATTCTTTATTCCGAAGCATCCACTTCTTTTGGAAATATAAAAAAAATAGAATTACCCGATGGGACTATTGTTACGTTGAATGCTTGTTCACATCTAAGATTCCCCAAGCAATTTGAAGGAAGTGAAAGAAATGTGAAATTAGAAGGTGAAGCCTTTTTCCAGGTTGCAAGAAACGAGAAAAAGCCCTTTATCATAACGACGGGGCAATTTAACGTAAAAGTATTGGGCACGGAATTTAATGTTAAGGCCTATTCCGCAGATCTGACCCAGACCGTAAATGTAAAGAGAGGAAAAGTACAGGTTGAAATGCCTGAAGCAACTATCCGTTTAATTAAGGATGAACAGTTGGAACTGAATTCATTAAACGCATCCTTCAACAAGCGCAATGAGAATCAGGATGTTGCTACTTGGCGGGTAGGTTGCCTGTCTTTTAATAAAACGCCCATCAAGGATGTTGCCAATGAGTTGGAACGACGATATAACTGTAGGATTGTTTTCGAAAGAGGAGAGAATTTTGACAATATGATCACAGGAGAACATTCAAATAAGAGTCTTGAGTCGGTTTTGGGTTCCATAGAATATACCTCCGGTATCCATTTTAGAATAGAAGAAAATGGTCGGGAAATAATGTTGTATAAATAGGATATAATCATCAATTGATTTTTGATGGTTAAAGAGCCAATCATTATTATAAATCTAATCTCAATAATTATATGAAAAAAAAAGGTCCCACATAAGACACACAGAAAACAGCCAGAACAATCATTTTCATGGCGAGCCCAGCCCGCCAACCCCTGAAAAAAAATACTCTGAAAAATATTAGACACTATTAATACCATTAAAATACATAAGATTATGAATAACATTCGAATAAAAACGATCTTATTTCTTATTCTTTTATTTTCCTTTTCGTTTTATCCTGTGCAAGCACAAAGCTTAAAAAGCACTGATTTAACAGTAGATATAAAAGATAAGTCCGTTAAAGACGTATTCAAAACGATAAGCAAAGTTTCTAATTACAAGTTTTTTTATGATGAGAGTATCATTGACGATGCGATTCGGGTGAATCTGAACCTTTCACATGTCAGTTTAAATACCATTCTCAAAGAGTTGGAGAAAAAAACCGGATTAAAGTTCATGACGAATGATAATACGATTACGGTTAGTTCAGGTAATACGCCAACGGCTAAACCTGCTTCTCAAAAAATACTCACCGGTTCTGTTATCAATGAAGAGGGAAAGCCGATAGTTGGTGCCAGTGTAGCAGTAAAAGGTACAACCAATGTTATTGTTACCGATGTAGATGGCAACTTCAGTCTTTCCACTACTCCTAATGCCACCTTGATCATTACATACCTCAGTTACAAAACGAAAGAAATTACGGTCGGAAACAAGATGAATATAATTGTTACTCTGGTTGAAGACACAAAAGCTTTGTCTGAAGTAGTAGTAATCGGTTACGGAACAGTTAAGAAATCTGACCTTACCGGTGCCGTGTCTTCTGTTGGTGCCAGGCAGTTTAAGGATCAGCCTATGACCAATATGATGGATGCAATTCAAGGTCGTATGCCCGGGGTGGAAGTTACCAGCACAAGTGGTGAAGGGTCAACCAAAATACGTATCAGGGGTACAACATCTATTAACGCAACAAATGAACCATTGTATGTAGTGGATGGCATCATTGGAGCCTATATAGGTGACCCTTCAGAAATTGAATCCATTGAAATATTGAAAGACGCTTCTTCCACTGCCATTTACGGTTCGCGGGGAGCCAACGGTGTCGTGTTGATCACCACCAAACGGGGCAAGGAAGGAATTACACAAGTAACATTCGAAACCGAGTTAGGTGCTCAAATACTGGACAATCCGTATCAGGTAATGAATGCTTATGAATATGCCCAGGCACTGAATGATATTAAGGGAGCCAATACAATATCAACAGCAGATATGAAAGCCTACAAATACGGCACAAAAGGAATTGACTGGTTGGATATCATGACACAAACTGCCCAGACACAAAATTACAGGCTAGCTATAACAGGAGGAAATAAAGACTACAAGTATCGAATTTCGGGAAACGTGGTAGACGCATCTCCAATCTTTATAACACGTACAAACCAAAGGTATCAGTTTCGGACGAACTTAGACACTAAGGTGACCTCGTGGTTGAGTATCAACACCGATGTGTCAGCATACAAGATCAACCAACATAATGGAAGTCCCAACTTCTTTACTGTTCTTGCCTATTCGCCCACCATGGAAATGACAGATAAAACAACGGGCATTTACAATATGGACCCTTACAATCTGGCAACTGCACTTAATCCATACAGTTCGTTGAAATCCAATTCATACGACTCCGAGGTGAACCACCTCAACGGAAATATTGATTTTCGATTCAGTATTGCCGACGGTCTTAGCTTCTCTGTACAAGCAGGAATGGTTTACACTGAAAATCTTGGTCTGAGTTTTACCTCGGCACTAAGTCAACCAGGTGCAATAGCCTCTACAAGTTCCCGTAAAGAAACTGACTTTGGATGGCAAAATACCGATAATCTGACTTATCACAAAACATTTGGTGACCACTCTCTGACAGCTACTGCTGTATTAGAACTGAGCAAATCTCAGGCTACGGTATTGTCTCTCGGCGGATCAGGACTTCAGACAGAAAGTGTGGGTTACTGGAATATCGCTAATGCAACCACCATAGGTGGAGGCAACTCATATTCAGCCGAAGCAATGTCTTCCGGATTCGGGAGATTGATTTATAACTACAAGGGACGTTACATTGTTACCGGTACCATGAGGGCCGACGGCTCCTCCAAATTTCAGGGCAAAAATAAGTGGGGCTATTTTCCATCGGGAGCCATCGCATGGAATGTTGCCGAAGAAGATTTCATGAAAGGGCAGAATATTTTCCGGCAACTGAAACTACGCGCAAGCGCGGGTATTGCCGGTAATCAGGCCATCTCAGCGTATAGCACCTTAGGTAGTCTGTCACAAGCAAATTATTGGTATGGCACTTCTGAGCCTAGTCCTGGATATTGGGCTGATAAATTTGCTACGCCAGACCTGACTTGGGAACAGACCAAACAGTACGATGCCGGGGTTGATTTCGGTATTCTTGACGGAAAAATGAATTTTACCATAGACTATTACAAAAAAGAAACCAACAATATGCTTTCCTCAAAATCAATCCCGGGTTACAACGGGGGCGGAACCTTTTGGATCAATCAGGGATCAATGAGAAACACAGGATGGGAATTTTCAGTTAACGCTTTTCCTTTAAAAAGAAAAGACTTTTATTGGGAAACAACCTTAAACGCTTCCTTGCTGAAAAATGAAGTGTTGGATTTGGCTGGGGATGCTCAACGCGTCCGCAGAGGTGGCGATGGTTCGTATTCATCCATTCTGAAACCAGGCTATCCGGTTGGCTCATTCTATCTGTATCGATGGGCAGGATTTAATGATGAAGGAGCAAACCTCTATTACACTGCCGACAATCTTACCACTACCGATCCTACAGGTGACGACAAGGTCGTAAAAGGGCAGGCTGACCCCAAATGGTCTTTGGGATGGAACAACCTGCTTTCCTGGAAAAATTGGCAAGCGAACTTTTTCTTTCGTGCCAACCTTGGACAAAGCCGTTTGAATTCCACACGTTACATGCTTTCTTCAATGACAGGAGTATCGAGATTTGTACGTCTTAGCGATGCCTACTTCAAGGGTTGGGATAAAGTGGAAAATAAAGCAGATGCTCTTTATCCAAGCCTCACCAATTCGTTCAGTAAAAGCTACGGTGAATCCGACTTCTGGCTGGAAGATGCCTCTTTTCTAAAACTCAAAAATGTTAGTGTCTCTTACCGCATTCCGCGAAAAGTGGCGAAAATTGCCGAAATCAGTTTATCGTTAAGTGCTCAAAACCTGTTTGTCCTAAGCAAATATTCAGGTATGGATCCTGAAACTTACAATGATGTAGATGGTATGGACTTAGGAGCTTATCCTAATTGCCGGACTTATACGTTCGGATTTAAAGCTGATTTTTAAACAAGTATATATTAAATAAAATACCCAATATGAAAAAAACAATAAAACTATTCCACTTAGAAGGACCAAGGGTACTGTTCCTGCTTTTCCTGATGTTGTGGAACGTTTCCTGCTCGGATTTCTTAGTTGAAGATCCAAAAGGTCAATTGGCAAAAGAAACATTTTTTAGCGACAAAAATGACCTGCAAATGGCTGTAACTGCCGTTTATGCAAAGGTTAGAACTTATATGTGGAGCAACGACCACCACCTCAACATGTGGGCAGGCGATGACATCAGCACACACCCTGCCAGCAACAAACAGTATTTCAGGGAATTTGACCAATATACCGTTTCTGAAAACAATGCATGGATGGAGGTAAAATGGACAGACCTGTGGGTAATCGTTAAAGCTGCCAATTTTGTAATCAACAATGCGGCAAAAACGCCTGTATCTGCTGATGAAATCAAATATGCTATTGCACAAGCCGCCTACTGGCGGGCTTTTGCTTACTTCCATTTAGTACAATGTTGGGGACCTCTTCCAATTATGTTAAAAGAAGAAGTGAATTATGATGCGCAGTTGAGTCCAGTGGACTCTGTATATCAACAGATTGTCAGTGACCTTAAATTAGCCGAGGAAGCACCTGTATTATGGACTACAGAACCGCAAGAAATGAACGGTTATAATATAGCAGTTAGTCAGGGAGCCGCAAAAGCCACTTTATCTTATGTTTATCTTTCAATGGCAGGATGGCCACTCAACAAAGGCACTGAATATTATGAACTAGCTGCTGCAAAAGCCAAAGAAGTGATTGACGGTGCAGAAAATGGAATTTATTATTACCGCTTATTAGACGAATATAAGAAAGTTTATTCGATGGAATACAACAACAAGAATCCCGAAGTTATCATGTCTTTTGCTTTTGACTTTGCTTCAGGATATTACGGTAATTCCAACTTGTCACCTTACTGCGATATTCCGCAGGATTGCAACGGATGGGGCGATTCTTATGCAGAGATTAATTTTTGGAAACAGTTTCCAGATGGTCCACGCAAAGAAGCCACTTATGCTCCTAAAACACTTATAAATAAAAGCTTAGTAAATTGGTGGGACGATGCACGCGAGATAAAGCAGCCATGGTTCATCAAAGCATGTGAAGGCGATAACCAAACGGAATGGGATTATACTAAAGGAGGATATCAGGGAACTTACCTTGGTGGAAAATCTTATCAGATAGTTCGTTTGGCAGAAGTATATTGCTGGTATGCTGAAGCAATCGGCCGTTCGGGACAGACCAATACCCTAGCCATTGACTTACTCAACCGCGTAAGAAACAGGGCCGATGGAAAACAATCGAATATTTATCCTGCCAACATGACAGCTGACCAACTGGCAGAAGCTGCTTACAATGAACATGGATGGGAGATAGCAGGTTATTATTGGGGCAATATTGCACCGAGATATTACGATATGTTTCGCATGAACCGCGTGAAAGATCATTTTGCTTTCCGCAGTACAAATTCACCTATTACGGTAGCTTCAGGAGTTACGTTACAGGAGACGGTTCCGGTAACAGGTACATGGAACGACAGCAAGATGTATGCACCCTATCCGTATAATGACAGACTAATGAATCCGAATTTAAAAAGATGAAATAATCATGAAAAATATACTAAAGTTTATAGGAATTATTGCTTTGGCAGGAATTATATATTCCTGTCAGGACAAAGATGCAAATTCGTTTTTGGACGCATCTGGCGAAGAATTGACATTTTCTTCAGATGGAGGAACACAATACGCTACAATCTTTGCCAGCGGTAATTTTACCGTCACATCCTCCGAAGCATGGTGTAAAATCGAAAAGATTGAAGGTGAGAAGAACGATAACCTGAAAATCACGGTGGAAAGAAATGAAGGAACTGAACGAACAGCTACCATAGAAGCAACTGCCGAAGGTCTGGACAAAATAACTATTACAGTAAAACAGGCACTCTTTATTCCTACCATTACGGTAAAGGAAGGCAACGTAAACATTGGAGATACTTTGAATTTCACATTGGAGATTACTTCAAATATCTTATTCACAATTGAAACGCCCACCTGGATAGAAGGAAATAGCTCCAACGTTCCGGCTATAGGAACAAAAACCTATTCTTTTACAGCAAGCCCCATTGGCGATGTTGGAGTCAGGGCAGGAAAAATTCTCCTAAAAGCCAATTATCAGGGAGTTGACACAATAGTAGGAGTACCCGTTCTTCAGGGAGATCCGACAGTGATTCTCGTTGGAAAAGATGCTGCAACTACTGTTCCTGCCGAGAAATGCACAGAAGGATGGCAACTTACCAACGCTGTTGACTGGCTGCTGTTTGATGGATATGTTGTACTTGGTGGAGCGGATGGACTTTCTCAATTATCGGCAAGTTACCGGATTTATGCTACAGACGAAGGTAATTATAATTTTAATCTGAAAGGCGCAACATGGGGTACTACCGCAACTATGTCCATATATGTAGATAACAAAATGACCAAACTCATTTCTGTCCCTCAAAATGCCAATGACGATCCCAGCTCGGCAACAGGTTTTTGGGTTAAATTGGGCGATGTTGCGCTAACCTCCGGAATGCATACTGTTAAGTTTCTTTATAATCTTGGAAGTGGCGGCGGTGTCTTTGATTTTGACAAATATACTATGACCTATAATGGTAACATAACTACTCCTGATCCGGAACCTGATCCGGTTGTGAGCAAATCTGCTCCGGTTACTATCGAATCGGATGCCTGTACCGAAGGCTATGCGGCTGTAATGCCTCTTGATTGGCTGTTTAACAAGGAGACATATATTATTATTGGCGAAAATGAACCGGCAAGTTATAAGGTTAATGTAACTGATGCAGGCAATTATGATTTTAAGTTAAATGCCGCGACATGGTCATCTACTGCTTCGGTAGGTTTATATATAGATAACAATACAACGGCTACTGCCACTGTCCCGATTTCAAAGATTGATAATACGATTGATTATCTTTTTGTTAGTCTCGACAATGTAGCATTACCTTCAGGAAAACATGTGATTAAATTTAAGCTGCTTAATCCTGAGGGACAAACATTGAATTTTAATAAGTTCACTATTACTTCTCATCCGTAAATTGAGATTGTAAAATAAGCACAAGTAAATATCATAAGAAAAAAAGCGCGATTTAGTTTATTAATTCTAATTAAAATTTATCATGAAAAGAAAAAATCAAACAACAAGATTAATCTTGTTAGCATCCATCCTCCTGTTAGGAGCGATGCCTGTGAAGAGCGACAATCTGTACGTCTATAAAACAGATGGCGCAAAGCAAACTGTTTCTTTGGATGAATTGCAGAAGTTGACGTTTACCGATACAGATTTGGCAATCAACAAGCAGGACGGGACAACAACCTTGGTCGCTTTTACCAACCTAAGATGTTTCAGTTTATTCAACGATCTGTATCCGGAGACACCTACAAATAATGTTGTAGTGACATCTGAAGCAGCAAATGCAGTGAGTGTATATATCAAGGCAGATATGGCAATTGTAAAAAGCAATCAAACTATCATCGGGGTGAATGTTTTTGATCTGCAAGGGCGAAAACTATTACAATTCCACTCAGCAAGTCAGGAAGTAAGTGTGCCTTTGAGCTACTACCCTTCAGGTATTTACCTGATTCAAATAGCCTGTGAAAACGGAATTACAACAAAAAAAATCATAAAAAATTAAACAATCATGGAAACAGAATATTACATAAAAAAATTATTGCTGGTTTTATTTGCTGGTTTCACTGGTTTCACAACTTTTGCCCAAAATTATTATCAGGTTTACACAAAAGATGGTGGATTGGCTCAGCAAGCAAGTGACCAAATTAACAAGGTAGCAGTTGAGGGCAACAATGTTCAATTTTACCAAACAGGCGTTCCGGGGACTCCTGTTTATAGCAAAGCAGTGGCACTTGTGGATAGTATTACCATACTTCCCTATATTCCTATAGTAAATCCCGCAGAAGCTGCAACTACTATTCCTGCTGAGAATTGCACAGAGGGATGGCAACTCACCAACGCTGTTGACTGGCTACTTTTTAATGGATATATTGTACTTGGTGGAGCAGATGGAATCTCTCAATTAACAGCAAGTTACCGAACATATTTTACAGATGATGGCATTTATAACTTGAACTTGAAAGGAGCAACATGGGGTACAACTGCAACAATCTCCATCTATGTGGATAACAAACTAACCAAACTTATCCCTTTCCCTCAAAAGGTCAATGACGATCCCAGCTTGGAAACAAGTTTTTGGACTAACCTGGGTGAAATTTCGGTAACCAAAGGAATGCATACAATTAAATTCCTCTATAATCTCGGAAGTGCCGGCGGTGTTCTTGATTTTGACAAATTTACTATTTCAGCAATTCTACAGCCTGTTGTAAGTCAAGCTACCCCTGTTACTATTGAAGCAGAAACCTGTACAGAGGGTTATGGAATTGTTGATCGTTCGTCGGACCTCAATTGGTTAACAGGTTGGCCTTCTACTATTTATACAGTTCAACCAACTCCTCCTCCGGCAAAAGACATAAGTTACCCTATTTATGTTAGAAATGCAGGTAAATATGATTTCAAATTATGGGCTATTACGTGGTCTTCAGATGCAACAATCGACTTATATATTGATGGAAATATTGTTACAACAGTCGCTATGTCAAAGATTGATTATGTTTTGGATAATCCTTTTGTTTTCTTTAACAATATTGAGTTGCCATCCGGCAATCATGTTATTAAGTTTGTTTATAATAGTAGTGGAAATGAATTAGTATTTGATAAATTTACTATTACAACAATTCCACTTCCTATTGTAAGCCAAGCTGCTCCTGTTACTATTGAATCGGATGCTTGCACAGAAGGTTACTCGGCTGTAATGCCTATTGATTGGTTGTTCAATAATCAGTCGTATATTATTCTTGGTGAAAACGAACCGGCAAGTTATTATATCAATGTCACTGATGCAGGTAGCTATGACTTTAAGTTAAATGTTGCAACATGGGCATCCAATGCTTCGATAGGTTTATATATTGATAACAATACATCGGCTGCTGCCACTATTCCGATTTCTAAGATTGATTATACGATTGATAATCTATTTGTTAGTCTCAATAATGTAACTTTGCCTTCCGGTAACCATGTGATTACGTTTAAACTACTTAATCCTGAGGGACAAACTTTGAATTTTAACAATTTCACCATCACGTATCATCCGTAAATGAATTTCGGCAAGGAGAGAAAGTTTTTATTGCTTTCTCTCCTTATTTTAACTTCAATCTTGAAGTATCATTTCCGGTTTTTTTACTTTTAAATAGAAAAAAATAACTGATTGCACAAACATTATAAGACAAAAAGACGAAGTCAAAATTGGACTATATTGTTTGTAAGCATCGACAGATAGTGCGATTATAAAACAGATTGTACTATTTTATAATCACAATTTATACTAAAAAATAATCACAATGAAGATGTTAAAAATATTAGCTTTTGTCTGCTTGCCGATGTTTATATACAGTTGCACCGATCCTGATAATAATGGAGACAGCAACATTCTGCCATCCGATACCTCCGGCAATCAGATACCTGTTCTGGGCTGGCATGGCATACCGCCTGCATTCACTTCAGCGGAACGTTATAAGGAAATGGCGGATGCCGGCTTTACCATTGACCTCCCATGGGATTTGTGCTATAATCCGTCTGTCATAACAGGCGATCCGGCAAAGTATTTCAATGCCTTGGATGCAGCACAAGCCAACCACATGAAGGTTTTCGTTGGTGCAGGTGTCCTCGACAATTTCTCGCAAGAGAATAGAGATAAGTTGATGGCACATCCGGCACTGGCAGGTTATGCGTTAGCTGACGAACCCGTAACCGATGAACAATTCACTCAGTTAGGAGATTGGGTGCGTCGTGTGCAAGCAGTTGATAACACACATCCCTGTTATATCAACTTCGGCGGCGATTACGGATATGCCTATAATGTATTGCCGCTCGTTTATGTTAACGATTCGGCAGGATACAATAATGCAATGCGAAGTTTTATGAAGAAAATCCCACTACCGATGATATCTTTTGACCATTATCCAGTTTACCTGGATGAAATGTCGAAACAACGGAAGATACGCACCGAGTTTTATGAGAACCTTGAATTTATATCCGGAGAAACAAAAAAAGCAGGCAAACCGTTTTGGGCTTTTGCGTTAAGTGTAGAGCATTTGTCGGATAAACAATATCCCACTCCTACCATTAACGATTTACGCTTTGAGGTTTACAGCAATCTGGCTTATGGTGCACAGTGTATTGAGTATTTTACTTACTGGAATACAAACTTTGGCAAAATGGCACCTATCGACCAAAATGGGGTAAAGACAGATACGTATTATATAGTGCAAACCATGAATAAGGAAATCAAGAATTTATCCAAAGTGTTTCTGAATGCAAAAATGGTATGGGTGAAGCATACGGGAGAAATTCCATGGGGGTGCACGGAATTGGATAAATCGAATTTACCGGCAGTGTTTTCATCGCTCGAGATAACTGGCGGTAAAGGTGCTTATGTGTCTCTGATGGAAAAGGGGGACGACAACTTTCTGATAGTAGGTAATCACGATATAAACGAAAGCATTGCAGTAAAAGCCTCAGGTACAAGAGCCTTGCGTCGGATTAGAAAAGACGGAACGGTCATCAAAGTAGACGGAACAGGACAAACGATTTCTCCGGGAGACATTGTTATTTATTTCTGGAAAAAGTAAATTTTGTCAATTTATAGATACACAAAACATCATTTAATTAACATACGATTATAAAATAAATTGAACTGTTTTATAATCATAATAGGTATTGAAGATAATTAAAATAAAAATACTAAAAATAATCGCAATGAAGATATTAAAAATATTAAGTTTTGTTTGCTTGTCTATATTTGTATGCAATTACACTAATGCCAATAATAACGGAAGTGATAACATTCAACCATCGGATAACTCCGGCAATCAAATACCCGTATTGGGTTGGCATGGCATACCCCCCACATTTACTTCGGTAGTGCGTTATAAGGAAATGGCGGATGCAGGCTTTACCATTGACCTCCCCTTTGATTTGTGCTATAATGCGTCTGTCATAACAGGCGATCCGGCAAAGTATTTCAATGCATTGGATGCAGCACAAGCCAACCACATGAAGGTTTTCGTCGGTGCAGGTGTCCTCGACAATTTCTCGCAAGAGAATAGAGATAAGTTGATAGCACATCCGGCACTGGCAGGTTATGCGTTAGCTGACGAACCCGTAACCGATGAACAATTCACTCAATTAGGGGATTGGGTGCGTCGTGTACAAGCAATTGATAACACACATCCCTGTCATATCAACTACGGCGGCGATTACGGATACGCCTATAATGTATTGCCGCTCGTTTATGTTAACGATTCGGCAGGATATAATAATGCGATGCGAAGTTTTATGAAGAAAATCCCAGTACCGATGATATCTTTTGACCATTATCCAGTTTACCTGGATGGAATAACAAAACAACGGAAGATACGCACCGAGTTTTATGAGAATCTTGAATTTATATCCAGCGAAACAAAAAAAGCAGGCAAACCATTTTGGGCTTTTGCAAATTGTCTGGAACATCTCTCGGATAAGCAATATCCCACTCCTACCATTAACGATTTACGCTTTGAGGTTTACAGTAATCTGGCTTATGGCGCACAGTGTATTGAGTATTTTACTTACTGGAATACAAACTTTGGCAAAATGGCACCTATCGATCGGGATGGACAAAAGACAGACACCTACTATATAGTGCAAACCATGAACAAGGAAATCAAGAATTTATCCAAAGTGTTTCTGAATGCAAAAATGGTATGGGTGAAGCATACGGGAGAAATTCCATGGGGGTGCACGGAATTGGATAAATCGAATTTACCGGCAGTGTTTTCATCGCTCGAGATAACTGGCGGTAAAGGTGCTTATGTGTCTCTGATGGAAAAGGGGGACGACAATTTTCTGATAGTAGGTAATCACGATATAAACGAAAGCATTGCCGTAAAAGCCTCAGGTACAAGAGCCTTGCGTCGGATTAGAAAAGACGGAACGATCATCAAAGTAGACGGAACGGGACAAACGATTTCTCCGGGAGACATTGTCATCTATTTCTGGAAAAAATAATTTTTGTCAATTTATAGATACACAATACATCATTTAATTTACAATAATGAAAAAATATAATCAAATCAGTTTAAAGGCATTATTTGTTCTGTTATGTTTCGCTCTTTCGTGCATATCCGTATCAGCTCAAACATATTATCAGGTTTATACCAAAGATAAAGGTATGATACAAATACCTGGCTTTCAGATAAACAAGGTCACGATTGAAAACAACGTTCTTAATTTTTACGGACGCAATCTCTTCGGTGACCAAATACCCATTCTGGGATGGGCAGGTATTCCTCCCGAATATAGTACGACAGAACGTTATAAAGAAATGGCGGATGCTGGTTTTACCATTGACCTTCCCTGGCAATTATGTTTTAACGACTCCTATATTTCGGGGGACCCACAAAAATATTTCACTGCATTAGATGCAGCACAAGCTAACGGAATGAAAGTAATGGTCGGGGCCGGAGTATTAGATGCTTTTTCCCCGGCAAACAGGTCAAAATTATTAATGCACCCTGCACTTGCCGGTTATGCGATGAAAGATGAACCGTCGGTCGATCAATACGACGATTTGGGTGCTTGGGTAAAGCGTGTGCAGGCAATAGATAATGTACATCCTTCTTATATCAATCTGTTTGCTAATGGCACTTCTTCTTCTAATTTAGGAGCAGCTAATTATACCAGTTATGTCCAATCCTATATTGCGAAAGTACCTGTACCATTCATCTCGTTCGACAAATATCCTATTACAAAGTCTGGCTCAACAAGGTCTTTGGCTTCGAATTTTTATGAAAATCTGGAAATTATTTCAAGCGAAGCAAAAGAAGCAGGCAAACCGTTCTGGGCATTTGCGCTTTCGACTGAACATGGTTCCTATCCCCGTCCTACGCTTGCCGACCTTCGTCTTCAGATTTACAGCAATCTGGCTTACGGTGCACAGGGTATTCAGTACTTTACCTATTGGCACGCACTGGAAAATGATTATGCGCTGATTGATGCTAACGGTAATCGGACAGATTCGTACAATATTGTGAAAGAGATGAATCAGGAGATCAAAGGTGTTTCGAAGGTTTTTCTGAATTCCAATGTGCTTTGGACAGCGCATACCGGTACTGTTCCATCGGGTTGCACTGCATTGAATATATCCAATGTACAGAATGGAATTATCACATCTTTTAATATAAGCGGTGGTACCGGTGCCCTCGTTTCCCGCTTGGAAAACGGAAGTGACAACTACCTGGTCATTGTAAATCATGATATTAATTCAAATATAACGGTAACGGTGGCAGGCACGAGTGCCTTGAAATGTGTTCAAAAAGACGGTTCTGTTGTGTCCAATAATAGTTCAGCACAAACGCTTACGCCGGGGGATGTTATTATTTATACATGGCAATAGTAAAAACAATAGAAATGCGCAGAATTTACGAATTTCTATAGGGAACATTGCCGTTTATTTCTGAAAAAAAATATATCAACCGCAAAATGAACATAAAAAAGAGTATAAAAAAGATTTTCGGAATAGCATGTATGTTCTGCATGCTTTCGTTTTCAAATAAACAAAATATACAACTTTCTGATACTTCTGGAAAACAAATACCTGTACTGGGTTGGGCAGGTATTCCCGGTGAGAACAGTACGACAGAACGTTATAAGGAAATGGCGGATGCCAGTTTTACGATTAATCTTCCTTGGGATTTATGTTATAATCAGACATATATAACAGGTGATCCTGCAAGATATTTCGCGGCATTAGATGCTGCTCAAACTGCGGGAATGAAAGTTTTTGTCGGTGCCGGAGTATTAGACCATTTTTCTCAGGAAAATATTACAAAACTCAAAACACATCCAGCACTGGCAGGTTATGTACTGGAAGATGAGCCGACGGAGAACAGATTCCATGAGTTGGCAGAATGGGTCAGAAAAGTACAGGCTATTGATAGCGAACATCCATGCCATATAAGTTTAGGCGGAAATTATGGATATGATCCTGCTCAACTTCCTGCACTTGTCAATACAAATGACACAGCAGGTTTTAATACTTCATGTAGAAAATTTCTCCGGCAGGTTCCGGTTCCTTTTCTATCTTATGATCATTATCCTATAGTTCAAGACAGGGTGGATAAATTATGGAAAGAATGGGATTTTAAGACCGAGATAAATCCAAATAAGCGAAAAATACGTCCCACATTTTATCAAAATCTGGAATCAGCATCCTCTTTGGCCAAGAAAGCAGATATACCCTTATGGGCATTTGCACTGGCGACATGGCATATTGGAGATAAGGAGTATCCGATTCCCACCATCAATGATCTTCGCCTGCAGGTATACAGCAATCTGGCTTATGGAGCACAATGTATCCAGTATTTTTCTTACTGGTATCTCAATTTTGGTAAAGAAGCTCCTATTGAAAAAGATGGACATAAAACACAAACCTACTATACAATACAGGCAATGAATAAGGAAATCAAAGCTTTGTCTCCGGTGTTTCTGAACGCTAAAATGGTTTGGGTGATGCATACAGGGGAAATTCCAATGGCCTGTACTGAATTGGATAAGGCAAAATTGCCGAATGTGTTCAAATCGCTTGACATAGTCGGTGGCAAAGGAGCTTACGTTTCCCTGATGGAAAAAGGAAATGACAACTTCCTGATTGTCGGCAACCATGACATCAATGAAAATATAACGGTAAAAGCAAAAGGTACAAAAGCCTTGCACCGTGTGCTGAAGGACGGTTCTGTTATTACTCTTGATGACGTAAAACAAACACTGACTCCAGGGGATATTGTTATTTATTTTTGGAAAAAACATGAAAAAAAAATAAAATGAAAAACAAGATTTATCTAACTATCCGGACATTTCTACTCTTATTGTGTTTCGTGTTTGCAAATGTAGCTGCATCAGCTCAAAAGTATTATCAGATTTACACAAAAAATGAAGGATTGATTCAAATACCCGGCGACCCGATAGACAAGGTCAAAATAGAAAACGAATTTGTTAACTTTTACAGCAGTTTACCCATTATTTCCGGCAATCAAATACCTGTGCTGGGTTGGAATGGCATACCCATCGAATACACTTCAGCAGAGCGTTATAAGGAGATGGCGGATGCCGGCTTTACCATCAACCTTCCCTGGGATTTGTGCTTTAATGCGTCTGTCATAGCTGGTGATCCGGTTAAATATTTCAATGCATTGGATGCTGCACAAGCCAACAATATGCAGATCTTCGTAGGCGCAGGTGTCCTCGGCAATTTCTCGCAAGAAAACAGGGATAAGTTGATGGCACATCCAGCGCTGGCAGGTTATACTTTGTCTGACGAACCCTCTACCGAAGAACAATTCACTCAGTTAGGCAATTGGGTACGCCGTGTACAAACCTTAGATAAAAAACATCCCTGTTATATCAACTTAGGCGGAAATTACGGATATGCCTATAATGTATTGCCGCTCGTTTATGTAAACGATTCTGCGGGTTACAATAATTCGGTGCGAAGTTTTATGCAGAAAGTCCCAGTACCGATGATATCTTTCGACCATTATCCCATTTACCTGGATGAAACAACAAAACAACGAAAGATACGTACCGAGTTTTATCAGAACCTTGAGTTTATATCCAGCGAGACGAAAAAAGCAGGCAAACCGTTTTGGGCATTTGCGAATTGTATGGAACATCTCTCGGATAAGCAATATCCCGTTCCAACCATTAACGATTTACGCTTAGAGGTTTTCAGCAATCTGGCTTATGGTGCACAGTGTATTCAGTATTTTACTTACTGGAATACAAACTTTGGGCAAATGGCACCTATTGACCAAAATGGCAAAAGAACAGACACATATTATATAGTACAGACCATGAACAAGGAAATCAAGAATTTATCTAAAGTATTTCTGAATGCCAAAATGGTATGGGTGAAGCATACGGGAGAAATTCCGTGGGGTTGTACGGAATTGGATAAATCGGATTTGCCAGCAGTATTTTCATCACTTGAGATAACCGGAGGTAAAGGAGTTCTTGTTTCCCTGTTGGAAAAAAAAGACGATAACTTCTTAGTTATTGTAAATCACGACATCAACCAAAACGTTTCAGTAACAGTCGCCGGAACGAATTTACAACAAATACAAAAAGACGGTTCTGATATAGTTGCTATTGATGGATTGCAAACGATTATTCCGGGGGATATTCTTATTTATACATGGAAAAAATAAAAACAGATTTAAAAAGTACTCTCTGACATCATTATTTCACGTTTTATACATTCAGAAAATTAGTAATCATTAAAATAAATATAATCAAATGAGGTTAAAAAAGATTTTTGCAATTATAGCATTTTTTGGTATCGTGTCGTATTCTTTCGCCCGACAACAGGAATATACAAAAGTAATCGCCGGCAACAGCACCGGCGTAAAAGTAGCGGGTATCGGTATAGAACTTGATCCGCATTTTTTCTCACAAAATGTAATCAGAAAAGCGAAATCAGGTGCTCCAGCAGGAGTTAATCCTAAATTTATCTCGCAGGATGTAACAACAAATGCGACTGCAGCAGACTGGGATATTGTTGTACAGCGTGTAAAAAAAATGCAGGTTCAACGGTTCAGAATAATGGTTCTTCCAGAATGGTTTGAGCCAGAAAACGATAACGGAGATCCGGCAATAACCGATTGGAGTAAACTGACATTCAATTCCGTTGAAATGGAATCATTATACAAAGTATTGGATTTGGCTCAGGAAAACGGCATTGAAGTTACACTTTGTATGTGGGGTTGCGGAACGAATATCAGTCTTCATGACTCTAAGTATGCGAAAATTAAAAGGCATTTTCTTGCTGAAAATAATATTTCTGAGAATTGGGTTATAGCACCTAAAGATAATGACGAATGGTGTGAAAATTTCTCCATTTTGATACAATATTTGCTGAACGAAAAAAAATATACTTGTATAAAGGCAATTACTCCTATCAATGAACCAAGTTATGCTTATATGATAGACGACAAATTAGATCCAGAAGGGTATATTACTATGTGTAAAAAATTAGACAAACGCTTCAGGAAAGACGGAATAAGGGATAAAGTACAATTTCACTTGTCAGACGATGCTGAGAATCCTTCTTTTCTCGAATATTGCACTAAAGAATTAGGAAATATAGCAGATATGTTTATTTCCCATATCTACTGGCAGGGTTATCATTCCACAAACTCAGATATATTGAAGGAAGAAGGACATAATGTAAAACTGTGTGAAGCTGTGGGAAAGCCACACTATGTGGGTGAGTTTGGCGCCTGTAATGAGGCTGACTTCACAGGACAAAGAGATATAAATTATTATGTACGTGGATTGGTACTTTCAAGAATTATGCTCAATTTCTTGAATGCGGGAAGTGCAGGAGCCAGTTATTGGTGTCTCTTTGATCAGTATTACAGTGCCTCTGCAACCAATGGTGCTTTGATGGCGGTAGGATTATGGAAATACAAAAAAGCAGATTATGTACATTGGATCAATATGTATGCCCCGGAACAATATTATACACCATTGAAATCGGATTATGAACCCCGCCCGCAATATTACGCGTATTCTCTGCTGACACGTTTTATCCGTATCGGAGCCGATGTTTACCCTTTGGACTTGAAAGATGAATTATGTGCAGGTACAGCCTTTAAAAACCGCGACGGCAAATGGACTTATATCATTGTCAACGAGTCGGGCAGAAATTTACCCGTTTCAATACAGGCCGACGTCGAAGGCAAATATGACATTTATCGTTATACGAAAACTACATTGCCTGCTGACGACAGTATGATTCAGGCTGAAAAAACAATTACCGGTAAGCATATAAAGGATGATATTGAATTGCAGTCCATTGCTGTTTATGAACAGAAATAAATTATCACCTATGAAAAAGATATTTGTTTTTATAAGTCTTTGCATACTGCTGTCTCCACCCCTATTTTCATCCTGCAACAAGGGCGTAAGGTTTTATCCTGCTCCTGAAAGTGAACAAGCCTCCCAAGATTTCAAAGTAAGCATAAACAAACAATCGTTGTTCGTCTATCAGGCAAGAGTTTCAGCAATGCCTATCAATCATGCCGGAGGAATTATCCGCCCGCTCGAACAAACAGAATTGGCATCATTTGGGTACTTTGACGCCTCAGGTAAAGTGAATGTCATTATCGAATCAAATATTCCCGTTCAGAATATAGTGATTCGTCCTTTATCAAAAAAAATAAAGCCTGATATTCAAGGTAACAAAATCACAATCCAACTGACTGCGCCTTGTCAATTGGCTATTGAAGTAAATGGCAGGCATCATGTGTTGTACTTATTTGCGAATCCGCCTGAAGATAATCCCCTGAAGAACGGTAGCGGAGACGTAATATATTTCGGACCGGGAGTGCATAGGCCGGGAATAATCCGTGTAAAAGAGAATCAGACCCTTTATGTAGCTGGAGGAGCAGTTGTACATGGAATCATTGATGCTGAAAGTGTCCGGAATATTACCATTAGAGGAAGAGGTATTATCGATGGAAGCACCTTTACGCGCGATCAGGCAAGTATTATTCACTTGCTTCACTGCGAAAATGTCCATATTGAAGGCGTTATCCTACGTGATTCCCCCATATTTGCAGTATCGATGTTCGGTTCGCGTAAGCTTTTAATAGACAACATAAAGCTCATTGGCATGTGGAGATACAATACTGACGGTATCGATCCGATCAATTGCCGCGATGTGCAGATTAAAAATTCATTCCTGAGAACATTTGATGATTGCATAGCGGTGAAAGGAGTTACACAATGGCAAAAATCTTCTGGCAAGTGGGGCATGGAATGGCAGAGTTCCAAGCAAGATTATATTACCAACATAACAGTCGATAATTGTGTCTTATGGTGCGACTGGGGACGGGCACTCGAAATAGGTGCCGAAACAAGTGTTGATTCCATCTGCCATTGCTTTTTTAGAAATTGCGACATTATTCGTAATCATTGGGTTGCAATGGATATACAACAATGGGACAGGGCGAACGTCTATGACATTCATTTTGAGAATATCCGGGTGGAAGCCCCGATTCCTTCAGATACTTACTATGATAGCGATGAAAATCCGATCACGAACATTCATAATATTACATCATACAGCGGCGTAGATAAAGCATCTGAAATGGGACGATTGTTTGAGATTAACATCAGACATGATGCTCCTGGTGAAGATAGTATCCGGGGAAAGGTGCATAACATTTTTTACGAGAATATTACATCTGACTACCTGCCTAAATCATTTTTTAAAGGAGAGAATGAAAACAGCAATATTTACAATATCTCTTTTAAAAATATACAAATCAATGGGAAAAAAGTTTCCACAACACAAGAAGGTAATATTATTTTCAACGAATATGCCACTGGTTTTAAATTTCAATAAGATGAATGAGAAAAATAGATATTGGATAAAAAAATTAATATGTATTGTCGTATGCTTATGCACACTGTCGCTTGTAAATGGACAAAAATTTGAAGGATTAGCAGATACGCCCCCTATGGGCTGGAGCAGTTGGAATAATTTTCAGTGTGATATCAACGAAAAGGTTATCATGGAGATTGCTGATGCAATGGTAGAAACCGGGTTGCGTGATGCTGGTTATGTCTATGTAAATTTAGACGACTGCTGGCAAGTGGGAAGAGACAGTTTAGGATTCATTATTGCCGACCCTGAAAAATTTCCTTCCGGAATGAAAGCACTCTCCGATTACATACATTCCAAAGGCTTGAAAATGGGAATTTATTCCGATGCCGGAAAAATTACTTGCGATGGACACCCCGGTAGTTTGGGCCATGAATATCAGGATGCTTTTCAGTACGCCCGATGGGGCATTGATTACCTGAAATTGGATTGGTGCGCCACGCAAAATGTCAATCCGGTTGGTGCATATAACCTGATGCGAGATGCCTTGTATGCCGCTGGTCGTCCTATTCTATTCAGTATATGCGAATGGGGATTAAGTAAACCCTGGACATGGGCTCAAAATACCGCGCATATGTGGCGTACTCATTGGGACATCCTTGATTGCTTCGATTGTCAGGGGAGTTTTGTGACAGACGATAACGGAATAGTAAGCGGTGTGAATAATGGAGTACTAAGCGTTTTAGATCATCAAGTCAACAGTTTACGTCAATATTCAGGCCCTGGCCATTGGAACGATCCTGATATGTTGATGGTAGGAGTCAATCGCTTGAATGTAAATCAGAGCCGGGCTCATTTCAGTATGTGGTGTATGTTAGCTGCTCCGTTGATTCTTGGTAACGATGTACGCAATATGACTCCCGAAACTAAAAATATTCTTCTAAACAAGGAGGTAATTGCTATTGATCAGGATAAAACAGGCATCCAGGGATTAAAATTCTTAGCGGAAGATGGATTGGAATTTTGGTTTAAACCTCTTACAAACAACGATTGGGCTTTCTGCATTTTGAATCGTACAAAGACCGATAAAGAATATATCCTTAATTGGCAGAAATTTAACCTGTACGATGAAGTGTCCAAACGTTTCACTGATTTTGATTCAAAAGTCTATAATATGTATAATCTCTGGAGCAAGAAAAATGAAGGAAATACTCAAAAGAATAAAAAAATCGTCATTCCCGGAGAGGACGTCGTTTTATATCGCTTAAATCTGAAAAATAATTAACAATGAAGCATTTAATTTTGCCGGCAATATTCATATTTACATTTCTATCGGGAATAATGGCTCAGAATCTGAAACCAGCAGGTATCTTTACAGATAATATGGTATTGCAGCAGCAATCAAAGGTGGCAATATGGGGCTGGTCAAAAGCCAATGCTAACGTAAAAGTGACCTGTTCCTGGAATAAAAAAAGCTATTCCACCAAAAGTAATGGAGAAGGCTATTGGAAAATAACCGTGCAAACGCCTGATGCAAGTTATACGTCCTATAACCTCACTATTTCCGGCAATGGGGTAAGTATTACCCTGAAAAATATCCTGATTGGGGAAGTGTGGATTTGCTCCGGCCAATCAAATATGGAGATGCCGATGAAAGGGAACCCCGGTAGTCCGGTAGCAGGAGGAAATGAAGCTATCATTTTATCGAATAATCAGGCTATCAGATGTTTCACCGTAGAAAAAGTGCCATCGACAAAACCTCTGACTAATTGCACAGGAGCATGGGAAATAGCCAATCCGCAAACAACCCTCAAATTCACAGCGACCGGATATTTTTTTGCAAAATTGCTCAATGAAGTACTGAATGTTCCCGTTGGACTGATTCATGCAAGTTATGGCGGCACATGCATCGAAGCATGGATGACACGGGAATCTTTAAAGGATTTTCCGGAAAAGGCAAAAAAAATTCCGGCTTCAGAGTCTGTTGTTTCCAACTGGATGGCAACGCCCACCGTTATGTTCAACGGCATGATTCATCCCATTGTCGGTTATGGTATGCGTGGTGTTATCTGGTATCAAGGCGAAGCCAATGTGGCGAACGGCGATGCTCCCACCCTGTATGTCAAAATGTTTAAACAAATGGTGAACGAATGGAGGAAGTGGTGGAATATGGGTGATTTTCCCTTCTATTATTGTCAGATAGCACCTTGGAATTATTCATCGCTCTATGATACCTACAATTCTGCTTTGCTTCGTGAAGCTCAATCCCAATGTATGCAAATTTCCAACACGGGTATGGCTGTGTTGATGGATACCAGGAGCCCAGATGAACTTCATGCGGCAAATAAGAAAGACGCTGGAGAACGCCTGGCTTTATGGGCCTTGGCCAAAACCTACGGAATGAAAAACATATATTACCGTAGCCCCGAGTATAAATCGATGTTGGTGGAAGGTCGCCTGGCAATCATTACTTTCGATATGTTCGGTTCAACAAATGGTCTCACATCTTTTGGCAAAGATATCCGAAATTTTGTCATAGCCGCAAAAGACAAACATTTCTATCCTGCTACTGCAACTTTAGCGGGCGATAAGGTTTATCTTTTTTCGCCTCAAGTTCTTACTCCTGTTGCCGTACGTTATTGCTGGGACGACACATCTGCGACTGAGTTGTTTTCGCAAGAAGGAAATTTACCAGTATCTTCTTTTCGGACTGATGAATGGTAAGAATTGCACAATCAAATTTCAATATTATGAACAATCAAAAAAGAATTCATATAAAAATATTATCTCATATAATGAAGAATACTATTCTTATAACAATACTATCTATTTTTCTAAGTTTAGACGTTTTCGCACAAAATAGCAGAAATTGGCAACAATACAGCAACCTTATCAAAAAAAGTATTTATAAGGATTACAAAGGTATGTTTCGCAAAGCAGGAGGTGCTTTGAAATATCCATTTGTTACACCAGGTAGTGCTGATTATGCTGATGCCCTGTGGGATTGGGATTCGTGGTTGACAAACATTGCTTTGCGACAAATACTGTTGGAAAACGGTACGGAAAAAGACCGGAAAGAAGCGATCAAGTACGAACAGGGATGCATATTGAATTTTCTGGATTTCAGTGGAGGTGACGGATGGATACCTGTTTGTATCGGACGAAAGGCAGATAGGGATAAATTACGTCCACAGAATATTTATGAAACTAATATGCATAAGCCTTGTTTGGCTCAACATGCAGCGTTTCTTACTCAAATAAATGATGGTGATGCTTCTTGGCTTAGAGATAAATTTTATCATCTCCAAACTTTTGTGAATAATTACGTGAACCACCACCGTAGTGCTTCAACTGGTTTATACTATTGGCAAGACGATACAATGATTGGTGTAGACAACGATCCTTGTACTTTTTTCCGTCCCAAACGGAGTTCAGGCTCCATTTATCTGAACTGCCTCATGTACAAAGAATTAAAAGCAATGGCCTATTTATGTAAACAATTGAATCTGGAAGAAACGGCTCCTCAATATGAAAAGAATGCAGCGGATTTAAAAGCCTCTATTCAGGAAAATTGTTGGGATGAAAGGGATGGCTTTTTCTATAGTGTAGATTTGAATATTTTGCCAATAGAAGATAAAAAATCATTTGAATTACACAGTGGGATGCCGCGTGATTGGAACTGCTTAATTCAACGGATTGGCGTATGGTCCGGTTTTTTAGCGATGTGGGCGGATATTGCAACGCCGGAACAGGCAAAACGCATGGTGGAAGAGCATTATAAAAACGAAAAAACATTCAATGCTCCTTATGGTGTACGAACACTTTCGAAAATGGAAAAAATGTATAACCTGAAAGCAAGTGGGAATCCATCATCATGGTTAGGGCCTATTTGGGGAATCTCAAATTACATGACATGGCGGGGACTTGTAAAATACGGATTTGATGCAGAGGCAAAAGAATTGGCTGAAAAAACGATATGCTTATTTGGAAAGGATTTTGAACGTTTTGGTACGCTTCATGAATATTATCAACCGGAAAACGGGGAGCCGATATTAAATCCGGGATTTCAGGACTGGAATTATTTAGTATTAAATATGTTAGCTTGGATGGAAAATCGAAAAGTCATTACCGAGTTTTAAGCAATAATAGATTAAAAAAACATTTAAATGTTTAGAAAAATAGCTCTTCTCTTATTAGTTCCATTTTTATCATTATTATATGTTGCCGGAGCATCCAATTTTGCACCCGCAAATCTGCGTTGCGAGTATCTGAGTAATCCGTTGGGCATAGACATGCCCAATCCCCGTTTGTCATGGTTTTTGGTAGATAAACGTTACGGTGCCCGGCAAACAGCTTATCAAATAGTGATAGGCACAGATTCAATTTCAGTTGTTAACGGAAACGGAAGTCTTTGGAATAGTGGTAAAATCAATTCTGACAATATGTTGGTATCCTATTCCGGCGGACAAATACAAGCATTCACTAAATATTACTGGGGCGTAAAAGTTTGGGATAAAGACGGTTCGGAGTCACAAACTGTAATAGCCTCGTTTGAAACTGGTATGATGGATATGAAAAATTGGAAAGGTGCCTGGATTAGTGATGATAATGGTATCCATATAAAACCTGCTCCGTATTTTCGCAAGGAATTTGAAACTTCAAAAAAGATTACTTCCGCACGTGTCTATATTGCAGTTGCCGGTTTGTACGAACTTTCCATCAACGGTAAACGTATCGGCGATCACCGGCTCGATCCTATGTTTACCCGTTTTGATCGCCGTAATCTGTATGTTACTTATGATGTTACTCAAGAAATATATGAAGGAAGAAATGCCATAGGAGTATTGCTCGGCAATGGATGGTACAACCACCAATCTTCGTCAGTATGGAACTTTGATCGTGCACCTTGGCGTAATCGTCCAACATTCTGTATGGATTTACGGATTACTTACTTTGACGGTTCGGTGGAAATCATCAAAACTGGAAATGACTGGAAAACCAACCTGAGTCCGGTTATTTTTAACAGCATTTATACGTCAGAATATTACGATGACCGTCTGGAGCAGCCAGGATGGGACACCGTTGGGTTTGACGATTCAAAATGGAAATTTGCAAATTTACGTCAGGCGCCATCACAAAATATCGTTGCACAGCAACTGCATCCGATACGGAATGTAGAAAAAGTTTCTGTGAAAATGATGAAAAAAATAAGTGATACGCGCTATATTTTCGATTTGGGAAGAAATATTGCCGGAGTATGCCAACTTCATGTGAAAGGTGAAGCTGGTACTGAAATCCGGCTTAAACATGCGGAAATACTTCAGGGAGATACCGTTTACATGAAAAATATAGAAGAACATTACCACCCGGTAAACAATTCCGACCCCTTTGCTACTGATATTTTTATCCTTAACGGAAAAGGCGAAGAATCGTTTATGCCCCGCTTCAACTACAAGGGTTTTCAATATGTGGAAGTAACGTCCAATAAGCCAATCGTGCTTACTGCCGACAACCTTAACGGATGGTTTATGCACAGTGACCTTCCGCCTATCGGTAGCGTTGAAACATCCAATCCACTTATCAATAAAATCTGGCAAGCGGCTAATAACTCCTATCTGGCAAATATGTTCGGTTATCCTACTGACTGTCCGCAACGTGAAAAAAACGGCTGGACAGGCGATGGCAAATATGCCGTTGATCTTGGATTATATAATTTCGATGGCATCACGGTGTATGAGAAATGGCTTGCCGATCATCGCGATGAACAGCAGCCCAATGGCGTTCTGCCAAGCATAATTCCTACCAGTGGATGGGGTTACAACCTGATGCGGACCAGCTCAGGTGAACACCTTTGTGCAAACGGGACTGACTGGACAAGCAGCATTGCTATTGTTCCTTGGGCCATATATCAATTCTACGGTGATAGTCAGTTGCTTTCGAATTGTTATGAAAACATCAAACGCTATGTGGATCATATAACGGATATCGCCTCTTCATCAGGGCTAACCGATTGGGGATTGGGCGATTGGGTGCCTGTTAAATCTAAAACGCCAAAAGAATATACTTCTTCCATTTATTATTATCAAGTGGTTTCCATTTTGACAAAAGCCGCTAAACTGTTCGGTAAAAATGATGATCTTACGAAGTATTCCACCTTGGCTGCGAAAATCAAATCGGCTATTAACGAGAAATACCTGAACAAAGAAAAGGGTATTTATATAGATGGCAATCAAACCGAATTAAGCATGGCATTGCATGGTGGCATTGTACCCGACGAACTAAAGGCAAAAGTGGCCGCCAACCTGGCTCAACGGGTGGAAAAAGATGGCAGACATTTGGATGTGGGTTTATTAGGTTCTAAGGAAATCCTTCATGCTTTGAGCGAAAACGGATATGCCGACCTTGCCTATGCTCTTGCTTCGCAGGATACTTATCCTTCATGGGGCTATTGGATTGCTAAAGACAATGCCACTACACTCTATGAAAGCTGGACTGCCATAGCCGATAAAATCGGAGCTTCGGATGCTTCACTCAATCATATCATGTTTGGTGAGGTAGATGCATGGTTTTTCAAAGGCTTGGGTGGCATCCATCCCGATCCAGAAAATCCAGGCTTCAAAAATATTTTGTTAAAACCAAATTTTGTTGCAGGATTGAACCACGCAGCGGTGTCATTCAAATCGCCTTACGGATTGATTGTGTCGGATTGGGAAAGAACAAACAAAAAAACAATTGTGTACAAAGTAACCATTCCAGCCAATTCCACAGCTACAATGACTTTATTGAAAACAATGAATATAAAGAATATTATAGTTGAAAATAAAGGCGAAATAGTTTTAAACAAAACGGAGAAAGGTTATCATTTCCCGGCTGGAAAATACATCATAACTATGATTCAATAATCAATGAAAAAGTCTTCATTCTTACATCAAGTTAATTTACATATAATTACGCTGGCTTTTTTATTTCTAATCTGCCAGGCAGCATCAGCCATTGAGCCTTACGGTCTTACCTGCGAATTTCTGTCCGACCCGCTGGGTATAGACAATGCTCATCCTTTTCTGGGATGGAAAATATCCTCCGAAGAACGCAATCAAAATCAGACGGCATACGAGCTAATGGTCGCACTTACTGAAAAAGATCTGGATCAGGGGAATAATTCAGTTTGGAAAACCGGTAAGAAAGTATCCCCTCAGAGTTTTAATATCCTGTATAGCGGCAAAAATCTTCGTTCTTTTACCCGTTATTATTGGAAAGTGCGGGTATACGACCGGAACGGAAAACCAAGTGCATGGAGCTCCACTGCCTATTTTGAAACAGCCATGATGAACGTCTCCGACTGGCAGGCACAATGGATAGGCGACGGAGGTCTGGTTCCCCAAAGGGAAGAAGATTTTTATAAGGACGCCCCCGCGCCTGCTTTCCGTAAAATATTCCAAACGAACAAACAGGTAAAACAAGCCCGCTTATACATCTCCGGATTGGGGTATTACGAAGCCAGTCTCAACGGACAGCCCATCGGTGACCGAAAATTAGATCCGGGATGGACAAATTATAGTAAAGAGATCTTGTACAGTACTTTCGATATTACACCATTAATACTTTCGGGCAAAAATGTGTTGGGCGTAATTTTGGGAAACGGTTTTTATAACCCCTTGCCATTGAAAATATTTAAAAAACTTCGCGATTACTTGACTATCGGACGGCCTTGTTTTATAGCACAAATCCGGATTACCTATACCGACGGTTCGGAAGAAACTGTCATAACCGATGAAAGTTGGAAAAACAGCTCCAGCCCCATTCTTCGAAACAATGTCTATCTGGGCGAACATTACGATGCCCGCAAAGAACAGCCGGGATGGAACTGTATAGGATTTGACGACAAACAATGGAAACCAGCCGTCAAAGTATTGTCTCCTACCTTTATGGGTGATGTTGGGGAAAAATATCCGGCTGGACAACTGACGGCACAAATGCAACCGCCCATCCGGATTACCAAGGTTCTCAGACCTGTTAGAATGACCGAAACCCGTCCCGGTACATTCATTTTCGATATGGGTCAAAATATGGCAGGCGTGGTTCGTATCAAAGTAAAGGGGTCGGAAGGTACAATAATACACATCCGATACGGTGAAGACGTTTTTCCCGATGGTAGCCTCAACGTGATGACCTCAGTCGCCGGCCAGATAAAAAATATCTGGAATTCCGATTGGAGCATCATTGGACAGCCTCCCATTGCCTGGCAGGAAGACTGTTACACATTAAAAGGCGTTGGCGAAGAAATATGGTCACCATGCTTCACCTTTCACGGTTTTCAGTATGTGGAAATCACCGGCTGGCCAGGACGACCCACAATGAATGATATTGAAGCCTTACGAATGAATGCCGATCTGGTGTATGCAGGAAAATTCGAGTGTTCCAATCCGATGCTCAATCAACTCAATACAGTGTTGAATAATACTTTTCTGAGTAATGTATTCAGTGTACAGTCTGACTGCCCAGCGAGAGAGAAGTTCGGTTATGGAGGTGATATCGTCGGTACGGCGCAAACGTTCTGCTGGTTCTATGATATGAACAGCTTCTATCGTAAAGTATTGCGAGATTTCGCCAACGATCAACGTCCGAACGGCGGAATAACAGAAACTGCACCCTACGTAGGTATTGCCGACAAAGGGTTGGGTGAAGAGTCCATACCCGGTTCCAACAAAGTTCTTCCAAAGTATTATCCCTCTACCGATGAGACAGGTCCTATCGGCTGGCAATTAGCCTTTGCTTACTTACAAAAACAAATGTATGAATATTACGGGGATATCAGACCTATTCAAACCTACTATCCTGCATTGGTCAAACAGGTGAAATTTCTGCAATCCAAAGCCAATGAGAATATTTATGCCATGTGCCTAAACGACCATGAAAGTTTAGAAGAACGAATTTCACCGTTATTTGCCACCGCCCATTATTACCACCACGTGATATTGCTCGCAGAATTTGCCGAAATACTCAATAAAACGGAAGATGTAAAGAAATATAATAAACTCGCTGGAGATATCAAACAATCATTTATCCAACGTTTTGTAATCACCGGTAAAGGCGAAGTGGGCAATCACACACAGGCTGCACAGGCTTTTGCGCTTTTCTATGATTTGCTTCCCGATAAAGAAAAAGAAGCTGCTTTTCAGGTTTTATTAAGGGAAATAGAAAAACGTGACGGGCATATTGCTTGCGGAATATTCGGCGTTCCATTAGTACTGGACGCTCTTGTAAAGCACGACCGCAACGATATTGCCTATAACATGGTAACCCAAAAAGACTTCCCAGGCTGGGGATACATGTTGCAATCAGGTGCTACCACACTGTGGGAAACATGGAAATATTCCGATAATATATATTCACACAACCATCCGATGTTCGGTAGCGTAGGTGCATGGTTCTATCAAGGTATTCTGGGAATCAACAGCGCCGCCCCCTCCTTTCGGAAAATCATCCTGAAACCACAACCGGCCGGAGATTTGACTTGGGCGAAAGGTAGTTATGAATCGCCGTTTGGAACTATTGTTTCATCATGGAGAAAAGAGGACAACCGTTTCATCTATGATATTTCTGTTCCTGTCGGTGTTACTGCAGAAGTCTGGATTCCTGCGGAAAAAGAGATGAATGGATATAGTGTTAGAAATGTAGGGTCAGGAAAATATCATTTTGAAACAAAAATATAATTAAGATATGACTAAAAAAGTAATTGGAATAGACATTGGTGGAACAAAGACAGCTATCATCTACGCAGTGGAAGATGACGGTGGGATTGAACTTGTTGACAAAATAAAGTTTCCAACAACAACCGTAAAGGAAACAATTGACGCTATTTTTCGCAATATAGACGAATTAATAAGCCGTAACGGATTAAAAGCTTCACAGATTCACGCTATCGGAATCAGTTGCGGCGGTCCTTTGAACAGCACCACGGGGTTGATCATGTCACCACCCAATCTGCCGGGATGGGATAATATTTCCATCGTGGATATGATTAAGAAACGTTTTAATATTTCTTGCGCCATTCAAAATGATGCAAATGCTTGCGCATTGGCCGAGTGGAAATTCGGCGCAGGAAAAGGTACGCAAAATATGGCATTTCTTACTTTCGGTACCGGATTGGGAGCCGGTCTGATTCTGAATGGGCACCTATACAGCGGCACAAACGACAATGCCGGCGAAGTGGGGCATATCCGTATAACAGAATTTGGACCCGTAGGTTACGGCAAAGCCGGTTCTTTGGAAGGTTTCGGTAGTGGTAATGGGATTGCCCAATTAGCGCAAATGAAATTGACGGAAAAATACCAAATGGGCGAGTCGGTATCATGGTGTCTTTCTACAGAAATACCCAATATAACAGCTCAGGTTGTGGCGGAAAATGCGCAAAAAGGAGATAAATTGGCGAATGAGATTATACGAATTTCAGCACGGAACCTGGCTCTTGGATTGGCTATATTGATTGATATTCTCAATCTTGAATGTATCGTAATAGGAAGTATTTATGCACGCAATGAAAATCTTTTCTATCCGATAATGGACGAAGTATTGCGCCAGGAAGCACTTCCGCTTTCTTATCAGGTTTGCTCTATCAAACCGGCGAAGTTGGGTGAAAGCATCGGTGACTATGCTGCTGTTTCCATCGCCTGCAACATTCTTAATTAAAAAAGACGAAGGATGAATCAGATTATACAAGAAAGTTTAGATGAAGCCGCAGAGAAACTTCACAGTTTCATCAACAACCCTTCCAATTTGGAAGTTATTGAAGGGGCAGCAACCGTGATGGCCAATGCCCTAAAAAATGGTCACAAGATCATCAGCTGTGGAAATGGAGGATCGCTTTGCGATGCAACACATTTTGCCGAAGAACTGACCGGACGCTATCGGAATAATCGTCTGCCATTGCCTGCCATTGCTATCAATGATCCCGCTTACATCACTTGTGTGGGAAACGATATTTCATTTAATGAAATTTTTGGCCGTTATGTGGAAGCAATCGGTCAACAAGGTGACGTCTTGCTGGCTATCAGCACAAGCGGCAATTCTCAGAACGTTCTCAAAGCAGCGGAATCTGCTCAGAGAAATGGAATGAAAATCGTAGCCTTGACCTGCGATACGAATAATTTTCTTCGCACAATATCGGATGTCTCCATTTGTGCACCGGCCTCCGATTTTTCTGACCGTGTACAGGAAATTCATATAAAAGTAATCCATATAATAATTCAACTAATTGAACACCAATTGGATTATCTATTTAAGTAAATCAATCAAATTTTAGATTATGAGTAATATAACAAGTAATAAATCCGCCATAAAGAAAGTTCTACCTGTCATTTTCGGCTTCTTTATCATGGGGTTCGTTGACCTTATTGGAACAGCAATCAATTATGTGAAAGCTGATTTTGCGTTGAACGATACGACAGCAAACTTGTTATCCGTATCTTGTTTCCTATGGTTCTTGGTGTTATCTATACCAACCGGCTTCCTGATGAACCGCATCGGACGGAAAAATACCGTGTTGGTCAGCTTCCTATTCACTTTTGCAGGTCTGCTGATCCCATTCGTTGCCTACACCTTCAACTTATTACTAATAGCTTTTGCTTTCATTGGCATCGGCAATACCCTTATTCAGGTGGCATTGAACCCATTGGTAACCAATGTTGTAACAAAAGAAAAACTAACCGGAATGTTGACCATCGGGCAGTTTGTAAAAGCGATATCTTCTTGTCTTGGCCCCATTGTAGCTTCATGGTTAGCAAGCGCAATGCTTGGATGGAGGTATGTATTTCCTGTTTTTGCATTTGTGTCAATTATTGCTGCTTTTTGGCTCTGGATTACTCCCATTGAGGAAGAAAAAGAAAAAAGCAAAGATGTATCGTTCAACGCAACTTTATCGTTATTGAAGAATCGTAAAATCCTGTTGTTCTTCATAGGTATCCTCGTACTGGTAGGTGTGGATGTAGGGTTGAACGCTACCTTACCCAAATATTTGGGAGAGCGCTGTCACCTGCCTCTCGAAAAAGCTGATCTACTGAAAAGTGTATATTTCATTGTCCGCACCATCGGTACTTTTGCTGGGGGCATCCTTTTAATGAAAGTATCGGAAAGATCCTTTTACAAATACAGCGCGTTGGTGGCATTTATAGGTATCGTATGTATGCTGTTAAGCCATTCACTATGGAGTATCATGGCTTGTGTAATAGTATTCGGTCTAGGTTATGCGAATCTTTTTGCTATTATCTTTTCCCTTGCCTTAAAACAGATACCCAAAAAAGCAAATGAAATATCATCACTACTGATTGTCGGCGTTTCGGGTGGTGCTATTGCGCTTTTATTAGGCGGAGTATCCGACTTTTTTCATTCACAATGGGCAGCAATGGCCATTTTGGCGGTGATGTGGAGTTATATCGTGTGGTTAATAAGACCGATTTATGAAAAATAAATAAAACTCAATATACGATGTATAGTTTGCTATTTAACATTTGGACTAAACAATAAGAGAATAACTAAGTGATCCCATTACATATAGTTGGTGTATTCTAAAGTTTCCAGAAATTAAAGACAGGTGGTCAAGATAGGATTTTAAATAAATGACAGTAAAATGAAAAAAAAGGGACGCTATGATTAAAAAGATAAGAACAGCAACTGTGTTACTAACAGCACTCTTCTTCATAGTTTTTTCAGCCACAGCCCAGCAAGGCAAGGTGCTCCAAAGCCTGACGATAGAAAGTAAAATATTGGGTACATCCATTAAGTACTCGGTTTATTTACCTGCCGGTTACGATGCATCTAAACGAAATTATCCGGTGTTGTACCTGCTTCACGGCTATGGCGATAATGAAACCACCTGGATACATGGAGGAAAAGCTCCTGAAGCAGCCGATAATGCAATTGAAAAAGGAGAAGTACAACCAATGATTATCATTATGCCGGATGCAGGTCTTACTTGGTATGTGAATGATTATTTGGGAAAAGTACGTTACGAAGATGCCTTTTTTAAAGAGTTTATCCCTACCATTGAAAAAACTTACCATATCAAAACAGAAAAAGCTTCGCGTACCATTGGAGGATTGTCGATGGGCGGCTATGGTTCTTTACTGTATGCCATGAAGCACTCTGATATGTTCTCAGCCTGCATTGCCATGAGTGCCGGCGTGTTTACCAACGAAGAATTTACCCAACGCTTGAAGAACAAGGATTTTCGCTTTCCAGAAATTTATGGCCCGATGAAGGGAGAAACACTGCCTGAAACATGGAAAAAACAAAGTATACTGGAACTGACTAAAACTTTACCCAAAGAGCAACTGAAAACTGTGGCATATTATATCGATTGTGGTGATGATGATTTTCTGACGGCTGGCAACTGCGAACTGCACCTGATCATGAAAAACCGAGAAATACCCCATCAGTTCCGCGTTAGGGATGGTAATCACGATTGGGGTTATTGGCAGGTAAGTATAGTGGATGGCTTACGGTTTCTAAACACTGTATTTCAAAAATAGAACTTAATAATTAAAGAAATAAAAATTCAAGATGGCTTCTATATATTATAAAATAAAGATATTATACAACTCCCTCACAGAAGATATAAAGAATGATTACACTAATGAAAATTACGAAAAGCAATATTACAATGAAAAAAGCAATAAGTATTTACGCTCTATTATTAGCAACAAATTTTAATGGTTATGCTCAACCATCTCAACAAAAAGTAGTTTCCAGTCTTTCTGTAGCAATTACTGAAAAAACTTTACATTCTCAATGGCAAGGTAAGCGGGTCGCTTTTCTGGGGGACTCGATGACAGATAAACATCGAGTGGGTACGACTTGTGTGTATTGGGAATATCTGAATGTATTGCTTGGGATTGAGTCTTTGGTATACGGTATAAATGGTAATCAATGGGATGGCATTTATAATCAAGCTGTAAAACTACACGACGAAAAGGGAATGGACGTTGATGCAATACTGATATTTGCGGGTACGAATGATTATAATCAAGGCATTCCAATAGGCAAATTTTTCGCCGAAACAACCAAGCAAACTAACCACAATGGAAATCAGGTGACACTCAAGTACCGAACACCGATACTGAACGACACAACTTTCTGTGGACGTATTAACAAAGTAATCTCGTACCTGAAAAATAATTTTCCTCAACAGCAAATCATTATCATGACTCCTATTCATAGAGGTTTTGCTAAGTTTAGCGATAATAATGTACAACCAGATGAAAACTACAGTAATGAACTGGGACTGTATATTGACACTTATATTGCAACTTTAAAACAAGCGTCGTCTTATTGGGCAGTTCCATTGATTGACCTTTATTCAACAAGTGGGCTTTTTCCGTTAGCCGATGCTCAATCGCAATACTTCAATAATAAAGAGACAGATCTGTTGCATCCAAATGCGTTGGGTGATTATCGCTTGGCTAAAACCATTCAATTTCAATTATCTGCATTACCGTCATCTTTTGTAAAAAAGTAAAAGTCGTCTTGTCTTTTATACAAACTCTAAACTCACTAAACCAAATTGAAACTCCATGGATACAACATTAAAAAAAAGTCAAGACTACTTCATAATATGAAAATACACATAAAATATAAAAATTTAGTTTTTCTAACAGCATTAATCCTGTCTGTCCAACCAGCCTTCTCCCAAACCACTATAAAACTCTGGCCAGACGGTGTACCCGGTTCAATACCCTGTGCCGATTACTTCGAATGCTCAAACCCCAGTCAGGTCGATAGAGTAACCGACCCTGAATTATTGGTTTACCTACCTGCAGATAAACCAATAAGCGGTACTGGCATATTGATTTGTCCGGGCGGGGCTTACCGTTTTTTGTCATGGGAACACGAAGGCGCCACTATAGCCCGTTGGCTTAATGAACAAGGCATTACAGCTTTTGTGCTGAAATATCGACTGCCATCTGACAAAATCATGAAAAATAAAAGCATAGGTCCACTACAGGATGTACAGCAAGCTATGCGTTTGATAAGAAGTAACGTCGAAAAGTGGGACATCAATCCTGCAAAAATAGGTGTAATGGGCTTTTCGGCTGGCGGCCATTTGGCGGCAACGCTTTCTACCCTATATAACCAAAAATTGTATAATGCTAGTACTATCAGCGCACGTCCTGATTTTACCATACTCGTTTATCCTTTGGTTTCGTTCGACTCAACAATCACTCACCGTGAGTCAAAACTGAACCTCTTGGGTGTAAATCCCGATGCTGCCACAGTATTGCATTTTTCAGCAGACAAACAAGTTTCTTCAGAAACCCCTCCGGCCTTTATTGTTCACGCTGCCGACGACGATTGTGTGCCAGTAAAGAATAGCCTGCTTTATTTTCAGGCATTGCAGGAACATAAGGTTTCCGCCGAAATGCATATTTACCAAAAAGGCGGACATGGCTTTGGGCTAAGAAGCACAGGTCCTGTTGCGGAATGGGGCAAGGCTTGTTTGTTGTGGATGAAGGAGAATGGATGGTGGAAATTAAAAAATGAAACTAAATAAATTTTCGTATGAAACTAATCATCCAACCTGATATTTTAGGTATTTCAACTTGGATGGCAAATTATATTGTCACTAGAATTAATGAATTTTCTCCGAGTAAGGAGCATCGTTTTGTGTTGGGTTTGCCAACCGGATCGACTCCTTTAGGAACATATAAAAAGCTGATAGATTTATCAAAGTAGGAGAGGTTTCATTTAAACATGTGGTCACATTCAACATGAACGAGTATGTCGGAATTCCCAAAGAACATCCACAGAGTTACCACAGTTTTATGTGGAATAATTTCTTCAGTCATATCGATATTTTACCGGAGAATGTAAACATATTCAATGGAAATGTAACCGATTTAGATGCTGAATGTGAAGCCTATGAAAATAAGATAAAAACCGTTGGCAGAATTCATTTGTTTTTGGGTGGAATAGGTGCCGACGGGCATATGATAGGTTTAAGAGATAAAAAACGAGCATGAAAATTTGCATATAATGAATACCACTAATATTAAATTATTAAACAAAAAACAAATTATAAACAAATAAAACGTCTATTCGCATGTATCATATCTGTATTTTTTATTACTTGTTTTAGTAATTCTCAAATACTAGATAAATCTTCTAAATTACCAAATGTATATTATCTTTCTGCATTCGGTGCAATATCTGATGCTGACATTGACAAAAACAGTATATCATTTGGGACGGATAATACAGAAATTATCCAGAATGTATTGGACAAGGCTAAATTCAATTCAATTCTTATATACTGGGACGGGAAATATTCAGTGACGGGTCTTACAGTATATTCCAATACCAAAATCATTGCCTTTGAAGGTTGTGGGGCAATACTTCGCAATAATTCAAACAAATGCCTTTTGAGTAATGTAAGCTGGGCTTCTTCGGCTACTTCATTCGATTCTAATATTTCAATCCAGGGTGGAATTTGGAATGGCAATGGATTTAATGACGCACTAACTCCTGCGCAGGTTCATGATAATGCCGGGGATGGCTGGATATGTGCTTTCCGCTTCATTAATGTAAAAAATCTGACGTTTAAAGATGCCACTATTTATAAACCGAGGACATTCAGCTTCCACGCACAGAATGTGGAAAACGTCTTAATTCAAAATGTTAGAATAGATGTGGGGAAAGATGCCCCGATAAATTGCGACGGATTAAGTTTCGTAGGGCCAGATAAGAATGTTACAATCAGAGATTGTGTTATTCTGGCGAAAGACGATCATATCGCATTTAATGCAGATATTCCCTTGGAATGAAAATGGGATAACATAAATAACCTGTACAGAAAATTTTATGGCGACATTACCAATATTACGATTGATAATGTAAAATTTGAAGGTGGATTGTTCGGAATACGTCTGTTAAGCTGTAAAAGCCGCATCGATAATGTAACAATCAGAAATATTCATGGGACAACTAAGGAATACTGGCTAATTATCGACAATTACTGGCAAAACTTCTTCCCTATAAATAATCCCGGAGACGGGAATATTGGAAAAATATTCATTGAGAACATAAATGTTGAATCAGTGGGGAAAATTCCATTCGATTCAATACATCATAGTTATGCCAATATCGATGCAAATGCTGAGCTTATTGTTTTTAAAAACGTGAACCGCAACAACTTTGCCGAAGACAACTTCCCTTCAATACTTATAGCCGGGAAAAATAAAACCATAAAAAAACTGATTATTGAAGGCTACAATTCTTCTGAGAATATGGAAACAACACCCAAAACCACCAATCATATTGAGATTAACGGTGCTAAGGTAAATTATCTGTCAATAAGTAACAGCACGGTAACAAAAAGATTGTCCGGCCAACAATTGCCCTTTGCTTTGTGTAAAAGATGGAGGTTCGGTTGATTGCCTGCAAATGGATAATATCTATTGTAAAGGAATTAATAATATTGTTGATGCCCAGGGTACAATATACCATATTTCGGCTTCCAATATTATTCATACAAAAGCAGTAGCAGGTGAAGGGACATTTAAAGCGGCAGGACAAATAACCATACCGGAGATTGTTTTAACCAATTATACCGGAGATAGACCAACCAGTGGAGAGGGAAACTTTATTAAAACGAGAGGGGATGGTTTTATGGTTGGGAAATAAGCGGTATTATACAAGGCGTATACTAATTAATCTGCTTTTTTAAATTTTTCAACGAAGGCTCAGGTTAAATCTTGTGCCCTTCGTTTTATTTTAAGTCAATACCTTGCGTCATAATCCTGTATCGGATAGGACTATATCCTACCCTCTTTTTAAACACCGTACAGAAATAGTCAGCGCTGTCAAAACCTGATTCAAAAGCAATCTCCTGACTCGTCTTCATGGTATTTGTCAACAACTCCTTACTTTTTTGTGTTTTCAGCTCAAGAATATATTGTGAAGGTGCAAAACCTGTGTATTGTTTAAATATTCTTCTAAACCATGAATAACTCATATTTACGCGATCAGCGACATCCTCAGGTGTGATGTCCCGCTGAAAATTTTCGGTCATAATTATTTTAGCTTTGTTAATTTGATTGGTAACCTCCATATTTTCAAAAGATTTATGCTTATCCTGAGAATAGGCATAACCCAATAAATGATTGACTATTCCGGCAAGCATCTGTTGAAAACCGGTCATCTGCACCTGAGCGATACCTATCGCTTCTTTATAGAGTTGAACGATGCCCTCATGAATACCAACTGAAAAAACCGGTTTCTGTTTATTGAAGAAACCATTTTTAATGCGATTGTCAATATTATTTCCTGTAAATCCGATCCAGTATTCGTCCCAGCCTGTATTTTCATCAGGTTTGTAGCTATGCCATTCTCCGGGAAAAAGAAGAAACATCATCCCTTCTTTCACTTCTGCCCGTTTTTGTCCGGTAGAAACGAAACTGCCTTTTCCCTGACTGATATATAAAAGCTGATATTCATTCAACACGCGTCCGCGTTCTGTAGAGAAAAAATAGCTACTCGGATGATTTTCAGGAGGGTATGGCGCATTTTTTTCTATATGCTGATATCCTACCGAGTTGACAGTCAAACCCCACAAGGCATCCTGATCATTTGTTATCAGGTATTTGATGTTAATATTATTATCCATGGCTATAATACAATATCAATTAACAAAGTTGAATTTTATCCATATGTCTTAAACACATTCTAATATATGCAAATATATAAGAAATAAGAATATAATGTTGTATCATTTTTCAAAGTATATAAGTCATTTTAATCAATACCTGAACATGTTGACAGATTATATTTGCAAAGTATAATCTAATCGTTTTTCCCGACATGAACAAAGCACACAACTTCTTCGCATTCGACCTTGGTGCAACCAGCGGCCGATCCATACTTGCCACCGTATCAGAAAACTCGTTTGAGCTTAAGGAACTGATTAGATCTTCCAATAAAATAATTCATGAAAATGGAAAATATTACTGGGATATCAAGGCTCTCTTTGAAGCTTTAAAAGATGGACTTAAAAAGGCATCCTCATTAAATGTTAAATTAGATGCCATCGGTATCGATACCTGGGGCGTTGATTTTGTCTACCTTGACCAGAAAGGCGAGGTTCTGAGCCAACCTCGTTGCTACAGAGACCCATATACCGAAAATATTCCTGAAGAATATTTCAAACTCATTCCGAAAAAAGAGTTGTATAACCTGACGGGAATTCAAATCATGAATTTCAACAGCATATTTCAATTATTTGCAGCAAAAAAAGAGAATGATCCTGCATTGAATAAAGCAAAAAGCATTCTGTTCATGCCAGATGCCTTATCCTACTTACTGACAGGTAAAAAAGTCTGCGAATACACCATTGCATCTACTTCACAACTATTGAATCCAAGAACAAAAAAATTCGAATCAATATTGTTTGAAGCCATGAATGTTTCCCCGACTCTAATGCAAGCAATCGTCATGCCAGGTGGAATTATCGGATATGTGAAGGATAGTATTGCCAAAGAGTGCGGGATTGAAAGTACGCCGGTAATAGCTGTGGCTGGTCATGATACCGGTTCAGCGGTTATTGCAGTTCCTGCTGAAAACAAAAATTTTGCCTATTTGAGTTCCGGCACCTGGTCACTCATGGGCATTGAAACAGAATATCCCATCATTACCGATGAATCTTATGCCATTAATTTTACAAACGAAGGTGGCATCAATGGTACCACCCGATTCCTTAAAAATATTACAGGTATGTGGCTGCTTGAAGAATGCCTGAAAGAATGGAAGGCAACAGGCAAGGCCTATGATTATTCCGACATAACATCCATGTCTATGACTGTAGAAGGATTCCAGTCTATGATTGATCCCGATGACGATTCTTTTGCCAACCCGAAAAGCATGACTGCAGCCATTGTTTCCTTTTGCAAAAAGACAAATCAAAAAATACCGGTCAGTGATGCTGCGTTTACCCGATGCATCTTTGACAGTTTGGCACTTAAATATCGTTACGTTTTAAGTTATTTACAAAAGACAGCACCTTTTCCGATAGAAAAGTTGCATGTCATCGGAGGCGGCTCCAAAAACAATTTATTAAACCAGGCAACGGCTAATTCTATTGGGATGCCTGTCGTTGCAGGACCAAGCGAGGCTACGGCCATTGGAAATGTGATGGTTCAGGCCAAAAGTCTTGGCTTGCTTGATTCATTGCAGGATATACGAACGGTTATCCGTCATTCTGTAAGCCTCGAAACCTTTTACCCTGAAAACACTGAACTCTGGAATGACGCCTATCAAAAGTTTATCCAACTTCTAAAGTATAAACAAACCCTAAATGTATAAAACCATGATCAAAAAAGATTCAGTACTTAAATCTTACGAAATTGCAAAAGAACGTTATGCAGAAATCGGAGTCAATGTCGACCTGGCATTGGAACAATTGCAAAAGATAACCATTTCTCTCCATTGCTGGCAAGCCGATGATGTAACCGGTTTCGAAAAATCACAAAATCTGGGAGGCGGCGGTATTCAAGCCACAGGAAACTATCCGGGCAAAGCACGAAACATAGACGAAGTACGCTTAGATATTGAAAAGGTGATGTCTTTGGTTGGTGGAAAACACCGTCTGAACCTGCACGAAATATATGGTGATTTTGGAGATAAAATCGTTGACCGTGACCAGGTAGAGCCCAAACACTTTAAAAGCTGGATGGAATGGGGCAAAGAAAAAAACATAAAACTTGATTTCAACTCAACTTCTTTCGGCCATGTCAAAAGTGGCGATCTGACCTTGGCCAATCCGGACAAGGGTATCCGTGACTTCTGGATCGAACACACCAAACGATGTCGTGCCATTTCTGAAGAGATGGGCAAATTTCAGAACGACCCGTGTTTAATGAATATCTGGATTCATGACGGATCAAAAGATATGACAGTCAATCGTTTAAAATACAGAAGTTTACTAAATGAATCTTTAGATGAAATTTTCAAAACCGAATACAAGAACATGAGAGACGCACTTGAATCCAAACTTTTTGGAATCGCTCTTGAAAGTTATACGGTTGGCTCACATGATTTTTATTTAGGTTATGGTGTCAAAAAACAAAAAATGGTTACCCTCGATATGGGGCACTTCCATTTGTCAGAAAACATTGCAGACAAGATTTCAGCAATGCTTCTGTTTTTACCGGAACTGATGATTCATGTAAGCCGTCCTGTACGTTGGGATTCCGACCACGTTGTGATCCTCAACGATGATTTGTCTGAACTTGCCAAAGAAATCATACGTGCAAACGCACTTGACCGTACACATGTCGCCCTCGATTTTTTTGATGCTTCTATCAACCGTATCGGTGCTTATGTCCTTGGCATCAAAGCTACTCAAAAAGCCTTCTTGCAAGCTTTGCTGGAACCGATCACCAAACTTCGCGAATATGAAGCCAACAGTCAGTATTTTGAAAGACTGGCTTTACTTGAAGAATCCAAATCCTTGCCATGGAATGCCGTTTGGGATTATTTCTGCCTGAAAAATAACATTGCCGTAGGAGAAAACTATATCAATGATATTCAACAGTATGAGAAAGAAGTAACATCTAAAAGATTCTGATAATGAACACAATTATAGGATTGCTTATCATAGCAACAGGAAGCATCGGACAGTCCAGTTCGTATGTACCAATCAAGAAAATTAAGAACTGGTCGTGGGAATGTTTTTGGCTGGTACAAGGTATTTTTGCCTGGCTGCTATTTCCCCTTTTGGGCTCCTTGCTCGCTTTGCCTTCAGGTGCCTCACTTGGTGATATTCTCTCAACAGGCAATGCTTACTGGAAAGTCATCGGATACGGTATGCTTTGGGGTATCGGTGGCCTGACTTTTGGCTTAAGTATGCGCTATCTGGGCATTGCTCTGGGCCAGTCGCTTGCACTGGGCACCTGTTCTGCCTTCGGAACGCTGATTCCTACTTTACTGAAAGGAAATGATCTTTTTTCCGGTGATGGTCTCATTCTCTTGATTGGTGTATCAATTGCCATTGCCGGTATTGCTGTCATCGGATATGCAGGAGCGTTAAAATCCCGCAACATGTCAGATGAGGAAAAGAAAAAAGCAGTTAAGGATTTTGCTTTGAAAAAAGGTATTTTCATCGCATTACTTGCAGGTCTCGCCAGTGCCTGCTTTAATCTGGGTCTTGAAGCCGGTGTACCCATCAAGGCAAAAGTGCTCGCATCAGGGACCAGCACATTGCTTGCGCTGAATCCGGTCATCCTGCTGGTCACCTTCGGCGGCTTTATCACAAACGCTTGTTATTGTTTGTTTCAGAATTTTAAAAATAAGACCTTCAAGGATTATACATCCATTTCCGGAAAAATTTGGGTAAACAACCTTTCGTTCTGCGCACTCGCCGGGCTACTGTGGTATTCCCAATTTTTCGGACTGGGTGCCGGGCAAAGCTTCTTCGAACCGGGCAGTGTCATGATGGCTTTTTCATGGAGCATCCTGATGTCTTTGAATGTATTGTTCAGTAATGCCTGGGGTATCATTCTAAAAGAATGGAAAGGTGCCGGACAAAAAACAGTTCTTGTATTGATAAGCGGCTTACTGATACTGATCATTTCTATCATCATACCTCAAATCATCTAATTAATTTTTAATAAAATGAATTTAAACATCAACTGCAAACTGAAAGAGCAACTCGACGAAGTTGCCGAAATAGCCGGATATCTTTGGCAAAAAGGTTGGGCAGAACGCAATGCCGGAAATATATCCATCAACATCTCAGAAATCATAGGTGAAGAAAACAAGAATCTTCCGGCTCAATCCTCCTTTGGATTGCCTCGAAACATGAAAGAGATCAAGGGAAACTTTTTCTATATCACCGGAACCGGCAAACTGATGCGAAATGTGGCAAAAGATCCGTTGAAACACGGTGCCATTGTTCGCGTTACATCAGATGGCAACGCTTATGATGTCATCAGCGAAACCAATGTCAAGCCAACATCTGAGCTGTCTTCCCATTTATCCATCCATTGTTCTTTTAAAACCAAAGGTTCGAAAAACAAAATCGTACTTCACACTCACCCCACCGACCTGACTGCCTTGTCACACATTCCGGAATTCAAGAATGAGGAAGCGTTGAACAATATGTTGTGGGGCATGCATCCGGAAACATTCATTGTTGTACCACGAGGTTTGGGTTTTGTACCTTACGAAGTTCCTGGAACTCTGACAATCGCCGATTCAACTATGAAAGTCCTCGAAAAACATGATATTGTCATTTGGGAAAAGCATGGAGTTCTGGCCGTTGGTGAAAGTTTGGCAGATACCTTTGATTTAATCGATACCCTTTCCAAATCAGCTCAGATTTTTGCCTTTGCAAAAAAATGCGGATATGAACCGGAAGGTCTTACCAAAGAGCAGATTGAAGGACTTATTGAGCCTTTTGGAATAGAGATTTAGGATGCTAAAACTAAAAGAATAAAAAATAAGAAAATATAAGATTTATGCGTAATCCACAAGTTTTTCATTTGATCCCTTTTTTATTCGAACTAATTAATGACAAAAAAACGTCTGACTATCATTCTGATAATCAGACGTTATATTTTTATCATTGTTGTCCCGCTAGGATTCGAACCCAGACAGACAGAACCAGAATCTGTAGTGCTACCATTACACAACGGGACAGTTGCGTTGACGGCGCAAAATTACAAAAAAAATCCAATCTTCAAATTAAAGGCAATAGCTTTTTAGGATGGTTTTATTAGATTTTAGATTTTTATAATCCATACAAATTTCCTTAAAAATATCACGAACCTTCTCTATTTTGCTGGCTTTGAATGCATTGCTTCCGCAAAAGGCATATCCTGAACTCATTCTTCCTTTATAAGCACTATACAAGGCCGAGATGATACAATAAGGACTTTTTGAGATGTCACAGGTTTTGATGCAGTTGACAGGACAACGGAGAGGCCTTTGTTTACCATCTTTCACTTTCTGGAGGAACTTGTTGAAGATGGCACGTCCGGGCATGCCTACAGGACTTTTGATGATTTCAATGTCCTTCTCTTTTGCATTGATGTAAGTTTGTTTGAATTCGGGAGAGGCATCGCATTCTTCTGTCGTGACAAAACGGGTCCCCATTTGTACGCCTGAAGCACCGAGTTCCATCAGTCTGTACATATCTGCACCGGTATAAATACCGCCTCCGGCAATGACAGGAATTTTTTGGTTGTATTGTGTCTCAAATCCGTGTACGGTTTCAACCACTTGTGGAATCAGATTTTCGATAGAGTAAGCTTCGTCGAAAATCTGTTCGGCTTTGAAACCGAGATGTCCGCCTGCTTTCGGACCTTCTACGACGATGGCATCGGGCAGGTAATTGTAATTGGTTTTCCATTTCTCAAGGATGATCTTGGCTGCACGGCTGGATGATACGATGGGTACCAGTTTGGTCTTGCTGCCTTTTTCGAGGAAGGAGGGTAAATCTAAAGGGAGTCCTGCTCCGGAGAAAACGATGTCGGCTTTTTCCTTGATGGCTGTTTTGACCATATCTGCATAGTTGGACATGGCAACCATGACATTTACACCGATGACTCCTTTTTTTGATTTTTCACGGGCTAACCGTAATTCTTCTTTCAAACCCAATATGCTTGCTTTGAGATAATCGGGAGAGAGCTTTTTGTAGAGCAACCCCAGTCCGGCACTGGAAATGACGCCTACACCACCTTCATTGGCAACGGCTGAAGCGAGGCCGGAGAGAGAAACCCCAACACCCATTCCGCCCTGAATGATGGGAACGGTAATGTTCAGATTTCCGATTGATAATTTTTTCATTTTTTGACTTTATTACTTTTGTTATAACAAAAAAACGCACTTTAAGTTCAGTCTGCATGACTGAACTTATCAAGCGCGTATTCTTTATGGAGTTTCTATGTATGGTTTACCTTGGAAATGATCAGGCATTAGAAATCATACACTTGGTGTACTTGGTCATTTCTTCGGGTTTGCCGGCTGCGATAATCCCTGCGTGTTTGGCGATTTCTCCTTCCGTGAACTGAACAAAAATTTCGGCGGAAAGGCGGAATTGTTTGTCTCTGGTCGCATCAATCAGAAGCAGGTGGGACATGATGATGTAACCGGCCATTTCAACCAGGCGGCGTGCCTGGAAATCAATGTAATCGTTGTTCTTGAAAGCAAGAACATCGGCTACACTTGATTCGTAAGTGTCGGTCAAACCTTTTAATGTTTCATGCAAATCTTCGAGTTCGGGTGCTACTTCTTCATTTTCGTACTGGCGCATCATGTTCAGGTATGTACCTGTGGTGACGTGACGGATGGCAGCCACAACCTGTAGCTGTGTGGTACCTTCATAGATGGAGGTGATACGTGCATCGCGGTAAATGCGTTCGCAGGCGTAATCTTTCATAAAACCTGATCCGCCGTGGATTTGTACACAATCATAAGCATTTTGGTTGCAGAATTCGCTGGTGATTCCTTTGGCAACAGGGGTACAGGCATCTGCGAGTTTTTGATATTTCTTCATTTCATCGCGTTCTGCCGGTTCCAGTTTCCTCTCTTCTGAAATCTGTCCCCAGGTTTTGTAGAGGTCTACAAAACGGGAGGTCTCATATAGTATGCTGCGGGATGCATCTAATTTGGCTTTTATCAGACCCAGCATTTGATATACGGCTGGAAATTCAATGATGGATTTGCCGAACTGACAACGCTCTTTGGCATAGGCTTTTGCTTCGTTGTAAGCAGCCTGGCTGAGACCGACGGATTGAGCGACAATGCCTAGGCGTGCTCCGTTCATCAGGGACATCACATATTTGATCAAACCCAGTTTGCGGTCTCCGCAGAGTTCCGCCCTGGCATTCTTGAAAACCAATTCGCAGGTGGGAGATCCTTTGATACCCATCTTGTTTTCGATGCGGCGAACGGTAACGCCACCGTTTCTTTTGTCGTAAATGAACATGGACAAGCCACGTCCGTCGTGGGTCCCTTCTTCTGAACGTGCCAGAACCAGTGCAATGTCACCGTCACCATTGGTGATGAAACGTTTAACGCCGTTCAGGTACCAATATCCGTCTGATTCATTGTAGGTTGCCTTGAGCATGACGGCTTGCAGGTCAGAACCTGCATCCGGTTCAGTCAAGTCCATTGCCATGGTTTCACCGGCACTGACGCGGGGCAGGAATCTGGCTTTCTGGTCTTCCGAAGCGAATTCATGGATGGTTTCCGCACAGTCCTGCAAACCCCAGATATTGGTGAAACCTGCATCGCAGGTGCTGACCAGGTCGGCACACATAACGTAGGGTACGATCGGGAAGTTCAGCCCATTATATTTACGGGGCAGGGTGATACCCATCAGCCCGGCATCAACAAGGGCTTCCAGGTTTTTGGCTGTGCCCGGGGCATAGACAACATGTCCGTCTACAACCTGAGGTCCGTCGTGGTCAACATCTTCGGCATTGGGAGCAATGATCTCGCTGCAGATTTCTCCTGTCAGTTCCAGTATTTTGTCGTAGCTGTCCATGGCATCCTCGAAGTTCTGCGGTGCATAGTCGAAGCTGTCTTTTTCTGCAAAATTTCTTTCTTTCAGCTCCACGATGTGTTTCATCATCGGATGATTGAGATGGAACTTCAGCTCGGGAGTCTCTTTATATAGATTTGCCATCTTATTTCGAATTTTTCTTATAATACTTAATCATTTTCGGGATAACGGTTTCGACGTCACCAGTGATGACGTAGTCTGCAATTTTGTTGATGGGTGCTGCAGGATCATTGTTGATGGAAATGACCAGAGCACTTTCTTGCATACCGGCAATGTGTTGTATCTGACCTGAAATACCACAGGCTATATACAATTTCGGGCGTACCGTAACCCCGGTCTGTCCAACCTGGCGTTCATGTTCACAAAATCCTGCGTCAACGGCGGCGCGGGAAGCACCGACTTCAGCTCCGATGACGGATGCAAGATCAAACAACATCTGGAAACCTTCTTTGGAACCCATACCATATCCACCACTAACCAGAATGGGGGATGTCTTGATATTGATTCTTGATTTTTCCATGTGACGCTCTATGACGCTGATGGCGAAATCGGAGTCACTGACATATTCTGCCACGTTTAGTTGGTGGATCCGACCTTTATATTTGGCATCAAAAATTTCTTTTTTCATGACGCCTTCCCGGACTGTTGCCATTTGTGGGCGGCATTCAGGGTTGATGATGGTGGCAACAATGTTACCGCCAAACGCAGGTCTGATCTGATATAAGAGATTGTCGTAGATTTTTTCAACTTTCTTGTCTTCATGAGTCCCGATTTCGAGTGAAGTGCAATCGGCGGTCAGGCCGCTGTGCAAGGCTGAGGAGATTCGTGGCCCGAGGTCACGTCCGACACTGGTGGCACCCATGAGGGCGATTTGTGGTTTTTCTTCCTTAAAGAGATTGATCAGGATGGAAGAATGAGGCAGTGTCGTAAATGGAGCCAGACGTGGGTCGTCGGCAATGTGAAGAACGTCCACCCCGTATGGAAAAAGCTGTTTCTCGATACCGGCCAGATTGTGACCAATAACTACAGCTTCGAGCTGACAGTTGAGTTGATTGGCGAGGGAGCGGCCTTTGGTAAGCAATTCCAAGCTTACGTCACCGATAACTCCGTCTTCTATTTCGCAATATACAAAAAGATTGTTCATAATATTATCCGATGGTGTGGTTACTGATGAGTTCCTGAATCAAGCTTTCGATATCATTATCGGAAGCAGTAAAAGTTTTGCTTTCCTTAGCCTGGAAGACAACATTTTCAATTTTCTTCACTTTCGTAGGAGAGCCTGAAAGACCCAGTTCAGAGTTGTCGCAGACAATGTCGTTGACGCTCCATTCTCCAATTTGAAGGAAATCACGGCTGTTGCACAGGGTGGTGTAGTCTTCATTGCTTGCCTGCAGCTCGTTTGGAATGCGGGCATATTTGTATTTCATCAGAAGTTTTGCGTTTCTTGGACGGCATGGAGCTGCAGTTCCATTGACAGTGACAAGCATTGGCAGTGGACCTTCCAGAATTTCAATACCTTTTTCGACACGGCGTTTAACACGTATGATACCGTTTTTAACACTCTGAATTTCCTCTGCGTAGGTGATTTGGTTCATGCCCAGTTTTTCGGCAACTTGAGGGCCTACTTGTGCCGTATCTCCGTCTATGGCTTGACGACCACAAATAATCAGGTTTATATTTTCCAGATTGCGGATGGCGCAACTCAGGGCGTACGAAGTAGCCAGGGTGTCTGATCCGGCAAATGCGCGGTCACTCAATACAAACCCTTTGTCTGCACCTCGATATAAAGATTCACGAATGATTTCCGCAGCCCGAAAAGGTCCCATCGTTAATACGGTCACTGTCGTACCGGGATTTTGATCTTTGAGTCGAAGAGCCTGCTCGAGGGCATTTAAGTCTTCAGGATTGAAAATAGCAGGGAGTGCGGCACGGTTTACTGTTCCTTCTGCAGTCATGGCATCTTTGCCAACATTACGTGTATCAGGAACTTGCTTTGCCAGCACTAAAATGTTTAAGCTCATATATACATTTTTTAAATATTTTTCATTGTGTCCACAATGCAACTTTGGACGGACAAAGGTAGTAATCCCTTTGAATTTTCAATGGAAAACAAACGAAAAATTGCACAACGGTATCTTTTATGTGCAAAATTTAGAATTTTTAATGGATTCGATACCGCAAACCGAGACTTAAATTGAAGTTGAAAGGCTCTTCGGTTCGGATGCTAATGGGCTGGTCATTGGGAATAAAATAGGAAGCTCCGGGTTCTATGTAAAGATTGAACGTTTTGTTTAAATCATAATAAAGTCCGAATTGACCGGATAAACTTGGCTGGATGCCATAAATCCGTTGGTTGGAGTCCCATTTGCTTTTTTCTCCGTCTGTATTGGATACATTAGAATTTTGAATGCCTGCAATTCCTTTTTCAATGGATCCACCCAATGCTGCATAGGCTCCAAAGCGTTTTCCTTTAAATATATTCATGGCTATTTTGACAGGGACACCTACATAATGCAGTTCTTGCTTTAAATTAAAGTCGTAAGTACTTGTATTTCCGGAAATTTCACCGGACATATAGGTGTAGTTCAACCCTGTCATAATTTCCAGGTTTCTTGATATGGGAAACGACAGGGAAAAACCAATGTTGATGGGAAGTGAATATATTGCATGATATTTTTTCAGGACATCGTTTGGAATATTGTCCGGTGCTTCCCATTCATTTTTTGAAATGACTGCTGTTCTTAGCAAATTAGTGGATGACCCTTCAAGGGAAGAATATCCTGCAGAGTATTTGTCTGCAACGGATTGAAGGGCGAATGAATTTGCGGATTTGGTGTTAACTAGCGAGAGTAGTCTGTTTGTACTGTTGAAGATGGTTCCTATCGTCATTTTCTCCCGCTTGACTTTTGATTTGCTTGCCTTTGCTTCGGCATAAGCTTCTTCAACGCTCCGTTCGTAATTAATGGCAATGTTACTTTTTTTGGAGGGCTTTATCTTTTTTAGTCTTTGATTTTCTAATGAATCCTGTTTTTCTTGAGAATTATCGCAGGTGAATAAGATTTCCCGAATTTGCTGATCTTTTTTATCAATGACCAAGGCTTTGATGGATTTGGGCGATTTGAGCAAAGAAAATGACTGGATATCCTCTGCCTGAATATTCTCTTCCGGATGTTTTACAGCAAGGGCTTTTTTTCTGACAATAGCTTTTGATTTCTGTTTGGACTCAGTCAGTTTTGGAGCTTCCTGATATATTTGCATTTTATCGGGCAACAGCATGAGTAAAGCGAAACAGGCAGCAGCAGTGCCGATGGAAATCCACAGTGGAACCATGCGTCTTTTTGAAATTTGGACAGGTTTCTTTGCCGTTTGACCTTTGAACAGTTCATCGAATGAGGGCGATTCTGCTTTATAAGCATCTAATTTGGCCTGGCAGATCTGACGAAGTGGAGCTTCACCCAGGATTTCACCCTCAAAGAGTGAATCGAAATCGGGAGCCTGAGACTTATAAGTCTTCAACTTTTTCCGAAGGGATGACATTTCGTCAAAATTCTGCATGTATAATTATCATTTATTTGAAGTCAGCATTTCTTGCAACATTTGTTTGGCTCTGGTCAGATAAACCCTGGAGGAACTTTCCGTAATGTTCATTGCTTTAGCGATTTCCTTATGAGAATAACCTTCTACCACAAATAAGTTAAAGGCTGTTCTGTATGTTTTCGGAAGCTTCTGAATGGTTTTCACCAATTCTTCAGCCTGCATTTTTTCAATTACTCCATAATCTCCGTTGGTCAGCGTAAACGCTTCTTCGATATCTATACAATAGCCTTCATCGTTTTGTTTGCGCAAACTTTCCAATGCCGTGTTCACCATAATTCGACGCATCCACCCTTCAAAAGAACCTTTGCCTTCAAAGCTGTCAAGGTGGGTGTAAATTTTCAAAAAACCGTCATGTAACAGGTCTTTAGCCGTTTCCTTGTCTTTACAATAACGTAAGCACACGCCCATCATTTTACCCGAATACAACTCATAGAGTTTTCTTTGGGCATTTCTGTCACCATGGAGGCAATCAGCTATCAGCTGTTTCTCTTCGACTTCAGATTCGGACATTGGATAAACTATAGATGATTTTTTTATGAAAAACGTTACAAAGAAAGCAAAAAAATAGGTTTGAAGGTTTTTATATGAAAACCTTTTTGGTAATAATTCCCTGAATTTATTGAACTTTTGGTATCTTGAGTTGTTTACATACAATTATTAAACTTTAAAATGTTTTTTTATGGAAAAGGAAAAAGATCTTGTAACAGTAACAGTACTGAAGGCAGGTCCGTATTTGGTGAAAGGCCCTGTCAAATTGATATATCCCGATGGAAAGGAAGAAATCAAGGAAAGTGCTCATTTATGCCGTTGCGGCGGAAGCGGAAATAAACCATTTTGTGACGGTTCACATGTTAAAATAGGTTTTGAAAAATAAGGATTTACCGAAAAAGAACTTATTTTTGTGCCTGAAGATAAACAGAGATTATTCCTTGATTGGAATTTTCTCTGTTTTTTCTGTATGTTTAAAAAGAAGTCATGGGTGCAATAAGATGGGTAGGCGGTGTCCTTGGTTGGGCTGTCGGTGGTGTTATTGGTGGTATTTTGGGTTACGCTTTCGGTTCTCTTTTTGAAAACGCGATGAGTGGTGATTATGGTGTGAACCATCGCAACTCAGATACCGGAGGAAGAGGCTTTGATCAAAGAGGCAGAACAGGACGTCTGCAAACACAATCAGGAGATTTTGGTGTGAGTTTACTTTTATTGTCTGCGGCTGTCATAAAATCAGACCAACGGGTTGTCAAGTCGGAGCTTGAATTCGTCAAGGCCTTTTTTAAAAGACAGTTTGGGCAGGAAAAGGCTGAAAATTATATCCTGATGTTTCGTGAGTTGCTCAAACAGGATTTTGATTTGAGAGAAGTTTGCTTGCAAATCAAGCTGTATATGGACCAGGCATCCAAACTTCAATTGCTTCATTATCTTTTTGGTCTGGCTCAAAGCGATCAACAAATTCATGCGGATGAAATACGGGTGATTCGTTCCATAGCTGCCTGGCTGGGTATTTCTTCCGTGGATTATGAATCCATTCAGGCGATGTTTGTGAAAGATACGGGAAGTGCTTACAAAATTTTGGAAATTACGCCGCAAGCTACTGACGATGATGTCAAGAAAGCCTACAAGAAAATGGCTGTCAAATATCATCCAGACAAAGTGAGTCATTTGGGAGAAGATGTTCAAAAGGCTGCAAATGAGAAGTTTAAGGAAGTGAATGTTGCTTATGAACAAATCAAGAAAGAACGCGGCATGAATTAAAATGAGAAAAAATCATAAAAAAATAAACGAACCTATTGCAAGGGAAAAATATATCATATACTTTTGCTGCGATTCGAAGATGAAAAAAATGAGTAAGATTTTATGTGCAAATTGGTGGTGGCTCTTCAAACTTCAACAAAAATGGTGAGGTAATGAGTCTGTGTACATAAATCAATGAAATAATAGTATTACAAAGGCCTGTCGCTCACGCGACAGGCCTTTTTTTATGTTTTTTTTACAAAACCATTCAAACAACGATTTTACAACCGGTATTAAATAAATGATGAATATGTATCAAGTCAATGAAAAAGGATTTTACGGTGAGTTCGGTGGAGCATATATTCCCGAAATACTGTATAGTAATGTTGAAAATCTGAAATCACAGTATCTGAAGATCATGAATGATCCGGGATTTCAGAAAGAAGTGGACACTTTGCTTCGCGATTATGTCGGAAGGCCGTCGCCTTTGTATCTGGCAAAGAGGCTGTCAGAAAAGTATGGTTGCAAGGTTTACCTGAAACGGGAGGATCTCAACCACACCGGTGCCCATAAGATCAACAATACCATCGGCCAAATTATTTTGGCAAGAAGATTGGGAAAAACCAGAATTATCGCGGAAACAGGAGCGGGACAACATGGAGTCGCGACAGCCACCGTTTGTGCGTTGATGAATATGGAATGTATTGTTTATATGGGCAAGACCGATATGGAACGTCAGCATCTGAACGTACAAAAAATGAAGATGCTTGGTGCAACGGTATGTCCGGTCACTTCAGGCAACATGACGCTGAAAGATGCTACCAACGAAGCTATTCGTGACTGGTGCTGCCATCCTGCCGATACGCATTATATCATCGGCAGTACTGTCGGCCCGCATCCGTATCCGGATATGGTAGCGCGTTTTCAATCTGTTATTAGCCGTGAAATGAAAACACAGCTTTTGGAACATGAGGGCAGAGATTATCCGGACTACATCATAGCCTGTATCGGTGGAGGAAGTAATGCCGCCGGTGCTTTTTATCATTATCTCAATGAAACCAGAACAGCTTTGGTGGCTGTCGAAGCTGCAGGCAAAGGCACCGATACCGACGAAACGGCAGCTTCGATATTACTGGGCCGATTGGGTATCCTGCATGGTTCCAGAACGTTGATCATGCAAACAAAAGACGGTCAGGTCATTGAGCCTTATTCCATTTCTGCAGGGCTTGATTACCCCGGTGTAGGTCCGCTTCATGCGCATCTTGCCAAGGAAGGCCGTGCCCATGTGCTTTCCGCAACCGATGATGAGGCATTGGCCGCCGCCTATGAGTTGACCTCTATGGAAGGTATCATACCGGCTTTGGAAAGTGCCCATGCTTTGGCCGCGTTGCCCAAGATGATTTTCAAACCTGCGGATGTCGTTGTGATCAACCTTTCGGGAAGGGGAGACAAAGACATGGACACTTACGTGAAATATTTCAAGAAACATTAAAATCAAGATAAGATGAAGTACAAAATTCGAACACAGTCCAAAAAACTTTTGGCAGATTTACAAACTCCGGTAAGTATTTACTTGAAAATAAGGGATGTGTATCCATACTCGGCACTACTTGAAAGTTCAGATTACCATGGAGGTGAAAACAGCTTTTCTTTTATCGGTTTTAAACCTGTCGCTGATTTTAAGCTGGAAAAAAACCGGATTACGGAAAATTTTCCGGATGGTCGGAAGGTTGAAACGGAGGTTTATTCGGATACCAATGTCCCTGATTGTTTTCAATCGTTCATTCAATCGTTCTCAGTAGTAGAAGATCATAGTGACTTGGGCATCAACGGTCTTTTCGGATATACCGCTTATGATGCCGTTCGCTATTTTGAAGATGTGAAAATAATGAATACAGTCGAGGATGGTTCGGAAGTTCCCGACATCCAGTATGTTTTCTACAAATTCATTATTGCTGTCAATCATCATAAGAATGAGCTGACCGTTGTTGAAAATATTTTCGAGGGGGAAGAAAGCAATATGAATGAGGTACTGGCTTTGCTGGATAACCGCAATTTCGCTTCCTACAATTTTTCCATTGTCGGCGAAGAAAAAGCCCAGATTTCAGATGAGACTTACAAACAAATGGTAACGGCAGGTAAGAAGCATTGTTATCGTGGGGACACTTTTCAGATTGTACTTTCCCGTCGTTATTCCCAGCAATATGCCGGTGACGATTTCAAGGCTTACCGCGCTTTGCGTTCCATCAATCCTTCTCCTTATCTTTTTTATTTTGATCTCGGCTCTTTCCGCATTTTCGGCTCTTCTCCCGAAGCCCATTTAGTGGTCAAGAAGAACAGGGCGTACATCGACCCGATTGCAGGGACTTTTCGTCGTACAGGTGATGATGAAAAAGATCTTCAATTGGCGGAAGAATTGAGACGAGACCCGAAAGAAAATGCGGAACACGTCATGTTGGTCGATTTGGCACGCAATGATTTGAGCCGGAACACTAAAAACGTAAAATTGGAGATTTTCAAAGAAATCCAGTATTACTCGCATGTGTTGCACATGGTTTCAAGGGTGAGTGGAGAGTTGATTCCCGGAACCAACGTCATCAAGCTTTTTGCCGACACCTTTCCGGCAGGAACACTCTCCGGTGCTCCGAAAGTCCGCGCTCTGGAATTGATAGACGAGATTGAATCGAACTCCCGGGGATTTTATGGAGGTTGTATCGGATACATCGGCTTGAATGGAGACTTCAATCAGGCCATCACCATCCGTTCTTTCCTGAGTAAGAATAATGTGCTGTATTATCAGGCTGGTGCCGGTATTGTCGCCAAATCGGATGAAGAGAGTGAGTTACAGGAAGTGAAAAATAAGCTGGCTGCCCTGAAATCAGCTTTGGATATGGCTGTCAGCCTTAAAAACTAAAAACGATGAAAATATTGGTATTCGATAACTATGATTCCTTCACCTATAATCTGGTGCACGCGCTCCGGGAAATCTGTGACGCTGAAATAGAGGTGGTCAGGAATGACAAGTTGAAGCTTGAGGATGCTGCAAAATATGACAAGATTGTGCTTTCTCCCGGTCCTGGAATTCCTTCTGAAGCAGGTCTGCTGCTTGATTTGATCCGGATGTATGCGCCGACCAAAAGTATTTTAGGGGTTTGTCTGGGGCATCAGGCTTTGTGCGAGGCTTTCGGTGCAACACTAATCAACCTGACAGAAGTGCATCATGGTTTGGCTGAGAAAGTTTTCCGCACTGCTTCGGATCCGTTGTTTGAGGGTTTACCCGATTCTTTTGAAGTGGGCAGATATCATTCGTGGTCGGTATGTCCGGAAAATTTACCGGATTGTATAGAGGTGACGGCTGTGGATAAGGACGGACAAATCATGGCCATGAAGCACAAAAAGTATCCTGTACACGGTGTGCAGTTTCACCCGGAATCCGTCTTGACTCCGGACGGGAAAACCATACTGGCAAACTTTATAAAATTATAATATCATATGAAACAAATACTTAACAGACTTTTTGAACATCAGTTCCTGACTTCTGATGAAGCTGCCGATATCATGATCAATATCGGGTCTGGCAAATATAATGAAAATCAGATTGCAGCCTTTATCAGCGTATTTTTAATGAGAAGCATCACGGTGGATGAGTTGGCAGGATTTCAGAAAGCCCTGCTGAACATGTGCCATCGGGTGGATTTGTCGGAATTCGACCCCATTGACATTGTCGGAACAGGAGGAGACGAAAAGAACACCTTTAACATCTCCACCTTGAGTTGTATTGTTTTGGCCGGTGCAGGATACAAGGTCTCCAAACACGGCAACTATGGTGCTACTTCGGTATCGGGCTCTTCCAATGCCATGGAACAGCATGGCGTGAAGTTCACGACCGATGTGGATAAACTTCGACGCTCCATCGATGAAACCAACCTGGCCTATTTGCACGCCCCGTTGTTCAATGCGGCACTGAAAACCGTAGCACCTATCAGAAAATCACTGGGCGTGAGAACCTTCTTCAACCTGATGGGACCATTGGTCAGTCCTGTCATTCCCCATCGTCAGTGTTTGGGCGTCTATAACCTGAAAATGGCACGTCTATACGATTATACCTATCAGCAAACCGGGGTGGATTTCGCCATCATTCATAGTTTGGATGGCTATGATGAATTGTCTTTGACCGGGGATATGAAAATTATCCGAAATTCCGGTGAAGAAGTGGTCAGGCCGGTCGACCTTGGATTCAAAACCGTTGCTCAGGAAGATTTGTATGGCGGAGATACCGTGGAAAAAGCTTCCGCCTTGTTTGACAAAGTACTCCAAAATACTTGTACCGAAGCCCAGAAAAATGTGGTTTTGGCCAATTCGGCCGTAGCCATTCAGGTTATTTGTCCTGAAATGAGTTTTGCCGATGCGGTCGCCCGATCTAAAGAATCGCTCGAAAGTGGAAAAGCTTTGAACAACTTCAAGAAATTTCTTGAACTCAATTCCTGAAACTATGACCATATTAGAACAAATTGTGGCGGATAAGCGACTTGAAGTTGCGTCACGAAAGCAGGTCATTCCCATGGAGCACATCCGTAAAATGAGTCAAGGTCTGAAACAGGGACGGTCTTTGAAGCAGGCTCTGTCCGATTCCTCGACGGGTATTATTTCAGAGTTCAAGCGAAAATCACCTTCCAAAGGCTCCATCTATATGGATGCAAAAGTAGTGCCTGTGGTTCGGGCTTATCAGGATGCAGGATGTACCGGTGTTTCTATTTTGACCGATTATGAGTATTTCGGTGGTTCCATTGGAGATTTTAAGGAAGGCAGAGCGGTGTTGAATTGTCCGGTCCTGCGTAAGGATTTTATGATTGATCCCTATCAGATATATGAATCCAAGATACTGGGAGCCGATGTCATTTTATTGATAGCCGCTTCGTTGACCTTGGATGAAGCTTATGACCTTGGTGAATTGGCGCATGAATTGGGTATGGAAGTTTTGCTGGAAGTTCATGCCGAAGAAGAATTGGATTATATCAGCCGTTATACGGATATCGTGGGTGTCAATAACCGGAATCTGAAAGTTTTCAAAACGGATGTGCAGACTTCCTTTGACCTGGCTTCAAAGATTCCTTCCAATGTTATACGGATTTCAGAAAGCGGCCTGAGCGAACCATCCACGGTTAAAGCTCTTCGGGAGGTCGGATACCAGGGTTTTCTGATGGGGGAAGTTTTTATGAAGAACAATCTGCCCGGAGATGCTTTGAAAGATTTTATCAAGGGAATGACCTTATAATGAATACGGAAATGAAACTGAAAATTTGTGGTATGCGGGAATGTGTCAATGTTTCTAAAGTGGCAGCCCTGAAACCGGACTATATGGGCTTTATCTTTTATCCGGAATCATCCCGTTTTGTGGGTGACATGGCGTACGATATCATTTCCTCCGTTAAAAAACAGGGTATTGAGCCGGTGGCTGTTTTTGTGAATGCGTCCATGGAAACAATGATTCGGAAAAGTCTCTGGTATGGTTTTACATATATTCAGTTGCACGGAAACGAAACTCCGCAGACTTGTGAGGTTTTAAGAGCGAAAGGTTTTAAAGTGATAAAAGCTTTTAAGGTAGCCGACTCTTCGGATCTGAAAAAAACAACAGCTTACGAAAATTGTTGCGATTATTTTCTGTTTGATACGAAAACCGCTCTTTTTGGAGGATCGGGCCGACATTTTGACTGGGATTTGCTGAAGGACTATTCCGGTACGAAACCCTTCTTTTTGAGCGGGGGTATCGGAGTGGAAGATTTGGAGAAGGTTAGGGCGTTTTATCATCCCATGTTTTTAGGCATCGATTTAAACAGCTGTTTTGAAACCGGGCCTGCAGTAAAAGATGTCTGCCTTCTTAATTATTTTATGAATCAATTAATGATAAAAAATGACAATCAATATGCAAAATAGAATAAACAAACTTTTTCAGGAAAAGAATTCAAAAATCTTGTCCATATACTATACGGCAGGTTTTCCGAAACCGGAAGATACCTTGCCGGTGTTGCGCGAACTTCAGGCTCAGGGTGTAGATATGGTAGAAATCGGTATACCGTTCTCCGATCCGATGGCGGATGGGCCGGTCATTCAAGCCAGTGGAAATACAGCCCTTAAAAACGGTATGACTTTGCACAAACTTTTTGACCAGATCCGTGACATGCGTTCCGAAATCCATATTCCTGTTATTTTGATGGGATATCTGAATGTGGTGATGCAATTTGGGCCGGAAGCCTTTTGTAAAGCGTGTAAGGAGGTCGGCGTAGATGGCGTAATTTTACCGGATTTGCCCATGGATGATTATCTTCGTGAATATAAACCGATGATGGATAAGTATGGTTTGGCGATGGTTCTTCTGATTACACCTGAAACTTCAGATGAACGCATCCGAAAGATAGACGACAATACCGGCAGCTTCATTTATATGGTTTCGTCAGCCTCTACCACAGGTGCCCAAAAGAGTTTTGATGAAATGAAACAAGCCTATTTCCGCAGAATCAACGGTATGGGATTGAAAAATCCTCGTCTGATAGGTTTTGGCATATCCAATCAGGAAACTTTGGATGCTGCCTTCGAAAATGCGTCGGGAGCCATCATCGGAAGTCGTTTTATAGAGTGTCTCAGCCGGGAAAAATCGGTATCGGAAGCCGTGAAAACATTATTGCGCGGATTGAAGTAAAAGGAGGGAACAGCTTTTTTTGTGGTGTTTATTTCCCATCGGTGAACGTCGTTTTTTCTTCTGTGACAAACTGTTTTTGTGTAAAAACATGAATATTTTGTTAAATATGCGATCTTTTCTCGCTATTGATTAAACTGTTGACCTATTTTTTGTTCTAAGCTTTTGTAAAACGAAACAAGCAAATATAGTTATCTACATGATTAAACAAAATGATTCAACAATGAAAACAATGAAAAATGTATTGATTCTTGTTCTTTTGATTGCAGGCTCAACAGCTTATGCACAACAGAGATGTGGAAAAGAATGTGGGGCAGGGGCATCTGAACAAAGACAAGGTTGTCCTATTATCGCTCAATTGGATTTGAGCAGTCAACAACAAGCCGAACTGAAGAAAATCAAAAAAGATTTTCGTCAGAAAGATTCCATTGCTACCGCAGATTTTCGTAAGCAAAGGGAACAATTAAGAATTGAAAGGATGAAATCTTTCAATTCTCTATTGAATAAGGAACAGCAGGAGAAAATGGAGAAGATGCCATTGATGAAAGCCGATCAGGTCATTTTTGGGACTCCAGGTAAAAACCAGAAGATGCAAAAGTGTTCTTGTGGGGAACAATGCCGGAAACCGAATCAAATGAAAATGAACATGAGACAAGGAAAAGAGGGACAACAATGTCAGAAAAGTCAGACCTCAGGTTCGTTGATGCAGTGTAAAGAAGCAATGCCTTGCCCTTGAATTCCAAGGAGAGAAATTTGAATGGTATGAAGGATGAATTTTAACCTTTTACCGATACTCTTTAAACATTTTGCTTTTTGTCTGTTCTAAACGTATATTTTTGATTTACAATATTTAAACCATAATAAAAGAACAAATGAAAAATCTAAAATCAATCGTAGTTGTAACCTTATTGTTAATAGGTACGGCAACAATGGCTCAAGGACCGGCCCATCGCCAAATGCGATCTGCTACCGAGCGTGCAAAAATGGAAAGTGGACAGATAGTGAAAGCTTTAAATCTGAATGCAGATCAAGCAGTTCAAGTTCAGGCTATCAATTTGAAGTATGCTAAAAAGGATTCGGTGAGTATGGCAGAAAGGCGTAAAAATCAATCTGAAAAGGTGGATCGTGAAGCGAGGAGAAAAGCCATGCAGGCTGAAAGAGATGCCAAAGCTACAGAGATTAAGGCTCTTTTGACAGACGGCCAAAAGGCAAAATACGATGAATTCCTGAAAGAAAATCAAAGGCGCGGTCCACGTCCTGAAGGACAGGGTGGCCCTGGTCAACGTCCTGAAGGCGGTCAGCCTCAGGAAAATATGTAAAACTTTTTGACGTTATCAATTTTGATGAGGTATTAGTTCTTGAATGCGTTAAAAAGTGAAGAGGGTGTCTCAAACGGGACACCCTCTTTCTTTAATTGATACCTCCTCAGCTTACGTTGAGGTAGTTGATCTTATTTCACCAACATTATTTTGGATGCTGTTGCTTTTCCGTTGATGACAATTTTACAGAGATAAAGTCCATTTGCCAATTTTCCGGCATTGCTGCTTTCCACATTCCAGACAGTTCTGTATGCTCCGGCGGTCAGATTTTCATCAACAACCTTACTGATCAATTGCCCGAGAGCATTGTATATCTCTATTTTTACTTTTCCGTCTTCCGGGACATTATAACTGATGGTTATTTCTGAAGAGAAAGGATTTGGATAGCATTTTGAAGACATGCTTGGTTTATCGGCAGGTTTATCTTGACTGTCGTCAACAAAAACGGCTGATCTGGTTAAACCATACAGTGCTTGTATTTCGCTTAAAGATAAAGCCTTGTTGTAAACTTTTGCTTCGTCTATGGCACCTATAAACGGAAGCGTCCAAGTAGTGGCGGTGGTTTGCCATTTTCCGATATGAACATTCCCTGTCGGAACAAATATGGTTGAAAAGCCGGCGGCTACACTTGTACTTAAAGCTCCGTTCAGGTAGATTTTCATCGTTGTTCCGTCGAATGTGGCGGTCACATAGGTCCATACATCTCTGGTGATGGTGGCTGTTGTAGTCAGCCATTTTGCATTGGCTGATGTTCCATCGTTACTCAAACCAAAAGAAATTGTCCCGTTGCTGCCGACATATAAGATAAAAGATCTTTGATTGACACCTGTTCCATAAAGCCATCTTTCTATGATGGTAGAATTGGCCGTATTGGCACTTGCTTTTATCCAAGAGGAAAGGGTGATGGCACCGGTGATCGTATTCAAACTTGTTGAGCTTGGAATGTTGACATAGCTATCCGTGAAATTCAATGCACTGCCTATTTTTCCGGTTGTCCAGGTTGGCGAGTTTGTCAATGTTCCGGTATTGACGTTTCCCGAATTATCGGTAGCAATGGTACCTGTATTTTCGTTCAATTTCAGGTCTGCAACAAGATTTGCCGGATTGTTATAAATGCCAAGGATTTCAGAGGCACTTAAGGCTTTCTTGTACAATCTCACTTCATCTATTGAGCCGATAAACGGATTTGCCCAAGTGGTGGCGGTTGCTTGCCAGTTTCCGATATGAACATTTCCTGTCGGAACAAATATGGTTGAAAATCCGGCAGCTACACTTGTACTCAAAGCTCCGTTAATATAAATCTTCATTGTTGTACCATCGAACGTGGCAGCGATATGAGTCCATACATTTCTGGTTATGGTGGCTGTCGTAGTCAGCCATTTTACATTGGCTGATGTTCCGTCATTACCTAAACCAAAAGCAATAGCTCCGGTGCCTGTAACATACAAACAATAAGCTCTTTGATTGACACCTGTTCCATAAAGCCATCTTTCTATGATGTTGGAATTGGCTGTATTGGCATCTGCTTTTACCCATGCAGAAAGAGTAATGGCACTTGATATTGCATTTAAACTGGCAGAACTTGGTATGTTTACATAGTTCGTAGTAGCTGTCGTAAAATTTAAGCCCATGTTCTTTTTGCCTGCAACATGCGTTGCACCGGTTATGGTACCATTATTGACACAAACGGTAGAATCGTAAGTGGTTGATCCTGTGCTTTCGTTCAATTGCCAGAAACCTACCATGTCGGGATATGTAGTTGTACCATTGACAACCAGCGATCTTGTTGCATAAGTTGACCAGGCATCATCATTGTCTTTTACCCTAAAAGAAATGGTGTGCGTTCCTACACTTAATCCCGAATAGCTTGGGTCTTGCGACGTACTGAAAATACCATTGATGCTTGAACTCCATTCATAAGCAGCTATGGTTCCGTCAGTATCCGTACCTGTACCGGTGAAGGAAACAGCAGAGCCTTGTGTTGCGGGACTTGGAGTAATGTTATCGATTACTGCTGCAGGAGCTTGATTATCGGTAGGATATTTTTTGGAAGCTTTCGCTGTATTACCATACATTCCCATGTCGATACGTCCGGCACCTCCGGTTTCAACCGGTTCGTTTGCATAAGAGTCGGCGGTACTGCCTGCATTGATACACGGGCTTGTTACATCATCATTAACCCACGTTGTTCCATTCCACCTTCCGTATTGCGATTGGAGATGAAAATCGGTTGCGCTGACAAATAATGGATCCTCATTGTTTGTTAGGTTCCCTGTTCCAGAAAGGGCAGCAAAACCATTAAAAAAGGCGGTGTATGTGGTTGCAACATTCCCCATGTCACTATATCCGGTTTCGGAACTACCCCAAGACCATGCATCTTTAAGTGTGCGGGCGTCATACTGATTGGCTACACCTGAAAGAATGCAATTCCTCAAAACGGTTCCTGAGTTTGCATCTGAACCGGAACTGCTCTTACTGAAGCGAAACAGGTAGGGTGTATTGACAAAGTTGCAATTTTTAAATGTAGTATTGGTGGCGTTTCTAAGGAAGATGCTGATTGTTGTGCCTAAAATTCCTTTTATACTACAGTTTTCGAAAAGATTGTTATTCTGGGTTTGAGGATTGGTACCTTCCGTACCGTCGTATACACTGATTCCCCCTGTTTTGGCAATCCCGCTGCAATTGGAAATTGTATTGTCATGCGCACCCTCGCGAATCTGAAAACAGAAATTGAACGTTGAATTTTTACCTGTATTGTCTGCGTAACAACTATCAATCCTGTTGTTATATGCCAGGTGAGCTATAACAAAACCTTCATCAAATTTTTTTGCCGTACAATTAATAATAAGGTTGTCGGTACTATGGGTTTCAGATCCACCATTTCCCGGATTATCCTTGATAATAATGCCGTGGTTTCCCTTATAGGATCCGTTTATATCTTCGACTGTACAATTTCTTACTACGTTGTGGCTGCTCCATGCCAGGATGATGTAATAATCGGTAATGAACCTGTGGTTTTTTATAGTCTGCTTACTATATGCCTGGCAATTTTGAATGGTGCAGTAATGAGACCTCGACAGAAAGATGTTATTTCCTCCGTTGTCTGTAGCCGAACAGTTTTTAATTATGCCGTGATCGCTGTCTATTATTGCTAAACCGTAGCCATCCCATCCATGATTGATAGTATCTGTATTGCAGCATGAGTCTGCCACACACCCGTCAAACGTGGTGTAGTGGCTTCCATTGCTGAAATAAATGCCGTACCGGTAGTTTTTTACCCGCAGACCTTTTAAGATTATATATGATTTTCCTGATGCAGAAATTCCGTAATCGGTCCAGTTGACACCATTGAGTGTTGGCGTACCGGTATTAGCCTGTGCTTGAAATGTGATTGGCGATCCGGAGCTACCGCTGTTTGCTACGACAAGGTGTAAATGGCCGTAGTTGCCGCCTTTAATGTTCACGACATCTCCCCCTGCGGCAGTGGAAAAGGCTTTTGCTATTGACCACGGCGAGTCGGCCGTTCCGGGATTGGTTGCAAGTCCGTTTGTGGCAACATAGTAAGTTGCTGCTCCGGCAGACATGGAAACCAACATAAAAACAACTCCGGACATCAGTACTTTTGCTAAATTAAAGAGCTTTAAAGTGGGCTCTCCTTGATTCTTAAAGAAAATTTTCATCATAATTTTTTTGTTAATTTGTTAATAATAGATTTAAAAAACACTTAGAAACAATAAAATATAAATGCAAAATTCAGAATAGGTTGTTGCTATGTAGCACGAGCTTAAAATAGCGGCTGCTAAAGATAAATATCTGATAAGAGTTAAAAATAGGAAGGGGATAATAGTGAAAATCCATTTTGTTTGGCTGACGTTATAATATTTTCAAGAACCATTAGCGAATTGTATCTGCAAAACTATACTAAATCATCCTGCTCTGCTGGAGGTGGTTTAATAATTAATTTTTAAAATATATAAAGTGGAATTGCGTGATTGGGTAAATCAATCGCATATAAATTTCAAAATTATATGATATAATTGATTTTATATCTATATAAAATCTTGTATAATCTTAATATATTCTTATAATATTAAAATATTACTCTGATTAAATCATTTACTCCACTTTTTTCTGGACTACTGGTATTGACTTGTTGGTTTAATCTTTAGATGACAAAAGGTATGGCTCGATTTGATAAATAGTTTCCAGCCTGCAATTCTGAAGGATGATATGATAAAAAAGGAGGAATTAGGAATAAAATATTCCTAATTCCTCCTTGATGATATGTCAAAATAAAAATTAATTTCTAAAGACCAAAGCGTCTTTAACTTCATCCACCACGATCGGTACCGATCGGTCGACGTCTTGTGCAATCAGACGCTTGGATAACTCATTGAGCAAATTACGTTGTAATACACGCTTGATGGGTCTTGCTCCATATTGAGGGTCGTAGCCGATTTTTGCAATCCAGTCGAGAGCCTTGTCCGTCACCTCTAATTTGATGCCGCTTTCTTCCAGTTGTTTGGTGATGCCGTTCAGTTGCAGATTTACAATCTGTCTGATTTCAGACTGACTTAATGGTGTAAACATGATCAGTTCATCAATACGGTTCAGAAATTCAGGCCGGATGGTTTGTTTCAGCAATTCGAAAACAGATTTTCTGGTCGATTCCATGACTTCATCCCGATTGGCATTTGTCATCTTTGCAAAGCTATCCCTAATCAACGATGAACCGATATTGGAGGTCATGATAATGATGGTGTTCTTGAAATTGACCACCCTGCCTTTGTTGTCTGTCAACCTGCCGTCGTCTAAAACCTGTAAAAGTACGTTAAAAACATCCGGGTGTGCTTTTTCTATTTCATCAAACAGGACGACAGAGTAGGGTTTATGCCTGATGGCCTCCGTCAACTGACCACCTTCGTCGTAACCTATGTATCCCGGAGGAGAACCAATTAATCTGGTAACGGAGAATTTTTCCTGATATTCCGACATATCGATTCTGGTCATTTTATTTTCATCGTCAAACAGATAATCTGCCAATGCTTTGGCCAATTCTGTTTTCCCGACACCTGTCGTTCCGAGGAAAATAAATGATCCAATGGGGCGTTTGGGGTCGTTCAGACCGGCACGGCTTCGGCGCACAGCGTCAGAAACGGCGGCAATGGCTTCTTCTTGTCCGATGACCCGTTTGTGCAATTCTTCTTCCAGGTGAAGCAGCTTGTCTTTTTCGCTCTGCATCATCTTGTTGACAGGTATTCCTGTCCAACGGGAAACGATGTCTGCAATATCCTGAGCATCCACTTCTTCCTTGATGATCGGGCTATCTCCCTGCATCTGATGCAGTTTTTCCTTGGTGCTGTCAATGGCAGCCTGGGTCTCTTTCATCTTTCCGTAGCGGATTTCTGCCACTTTGCCGTAATCGCCTTCTCTTTCGGCTCTTTCTGCTTCATATTTCAGGTTTTCCAGGTCGATTTTGCCTTGTTGGATTTTGTTGATTTGTTCTTTTTCGGAACTCCATTTTGCTTTGATCTTGCTGCTTTCTTCCTTCTGGTTGGCTATTTCCTGATTGAGCTGAGATAACTTGGTTTGGTCGTTTTCGCGTTTGATGGCTTCACGTTCGATTTCCAGCTGCATGATATTCCGTTCGATGATATCAAGTTCTTCAGGAACGGAATCAATTTCCATTCTCAGTTTGGCTGCTGCTTCATCCATTAGGTCGATGGCTTTGTCCGGCAGAAAACGGTCGGTGATGTACCGGCTTGAGAGTTCCACGGCGGCAATCAGGGCATCGTCCTTGATTCTGACCTTGTGGTGGTTTTCATAACGTTCTTTCAGACCACGCAGGATAGAAATGGTGCTGGCTTCGTCCGGCTCATTGACCTGAACAATCTGGAAACGACGTTCCAGGGCTTTGTCCTTTTCGAAATATTTTTGATATTCGTTGAGGGTGGTTGCCCCGATGGCTCGGAGTTCGCCTCTGGCCAATGCCGGCTTGAGAATGTTGGCTGCGTCCATGGCTCCTTCGCCCCCGCCTGCTCCGACCAGGGTGTGAATTTCATCAATGAACAGAATGATTTCGCCTTCGGACTGGATCACTTCATTGATGACCGATTTCAGACGTTCTTCAAATTCGCCTTTGTATTTGGCTCCGGCCACCAATGCGCCCATATCCAGAGAAAATAATTGCTTGCTTTTCAGGTTTTCCGGTACATCACCACGGATGATACGGTGAGCCAGACCTTCGGCAATGGCTGTTTTTCCTGTCCCGGGTTCTCCAATCAGGATGGGATTGTTTTTGGTACGCCGGCTTAGGATTTGCAATACCCGGCGGATTTCTTCATCACGGCCGATGACCGGATCTAATTTTCCTGAACGTGCGCGCTCATTCAAATTGATGGCGTATTTGTTCAGAGCGTTGTAGGTATCTTCAGCAGATTGGCTGCTGACTTTAGAGCCCTTTCTCAGCTCCCGGATGGCTTCATGCATCACTTGTTCGGTGAGACCGGCTTCCTTCAACAAGCTAGAGACGGCATTCTTTTCGGTGAGTAAAGCCAAAAGGATAAACTCCAGCGATACGAACTGATCGCCTTCCTTGGTGGAATAATCAATCGCTTTCTGGATGACGGCATTTGTCTCCCGGGAAAGATACGGTTCGGCATTGCTTACCCGCGGATAGCTGTCGAGCAATCTGTCCAAGGCTGTATTGAGTGTATTTGGGTTTGCTCCGGATTTTTGGAAAAGGAAATTGGTCACATTTTCTCCGACCTCCATGACTCCTTTTAAAAGATGTGGCGTTTCAATGGCTTGCTGTTGTCTTCCCTGAGCCAGTTCGATGGCTTTTTGAACAGCTTCCTGTGATTTGATGGTGAAATTGTTGAAGTTCATAATTTTTTGTTTATAACAACGATCAAGCAGCAATTGTTTTGCCAAACAAAAAATCCGCCAAATTGACACCGCTCGACCAATAATAGTGTCAATTTGGCGGATTTTGAAATTTGTTCCTATTCGTAGCGGATTGCTTCTATCGGATCCAGTTCAGAGGCTCGCTTTGCAGGATACCATCCGAAAAATATTCCGGTAATAGAGCAGACCAAAAAGGACAGAAAAACAGAATAAGCCTGAATTTCTACCGGCCAGTTTGCTATCCACTTGATGCTGTACGATGACATAACACCGAGCAAGATACCGATAAGGCCACCTGTTACACTGATTAAAACAGCTTCAGTCAGGAATTGCATCAGGATATCTTTCCCTTTTGCACCGATGGACATACGAAGTCCGATTTCCTTGGTGCGTTCCGTTACAGATACATACATGATGTTCATGATGCCGATACCTCCGACTATCAGAGAAATGCCGGCTACTGCCGCCAATAAGGTCGTCATCATGTCTGTCGTGGAAGTCATCATGGTGAGCATTTCCTTTTGGGTACGGACGCTGAAGTCATCATCTTCACCAGTCTTGATTTTATGTCTGTTGCGTAAGATATCCTCTATCTGAGCCTGTGCCGCTTCCGTATCCTTTTCGTCAATGACGGATGCATAAATGGTTTGCAGGTAGGTGACGGCAAGAATCCTTTTCATGACCGAAGTATAGGGTGCCAGTATGATATCATCCTGATCTTGTCCCATGGAGTTGTCTCCTTTTTCCCCAAGGACACCGATTACTTTAAAAGGGATTTTTCCGAAACGGATATTTTGACCAACGGGATCTTCACCGTTCGGAAAAAGTGTTTCTACAACGGTTTGCCCGATTACGCAGACTTTGGCTGATTCCTTGATGTCCTTTTCGGTGAACATCTGACCATCTACCACCTCATATTTACGGATATCCAGGTATTCCTCATTGACACCGGTCATGGTGGTGGGCATGTTGTTCGCTCCGTAAATGGCCTGTCCACTGCTGGTTACTCCGGGTGAAATGGCTGCAAAGTAATTTGATCCGTCTCTGATGGCTTCAAAATCTCCCATCTTGAGGGTCTGCATTTCGTCTGCACTCATACGTGCACCACCAGGACCATTGTCTGCTCCGGGACGTATGTTAAGCATGTTGGAACCCATTTCGGAGATCTGGTTTCTGATGCTTGATTTTGACCCTTGCCCGATGGCCAACATGGCAATGACCGCTGCAACACCGATGATGATACCCAGCATCGTGAGAAAAGTACGCGATTTATTGTTGACCAATTCGCGAAGTGATATTTTGATTGCATTTGATAAATCCATGATGTCTGATGTTAATCTTCTTTTGGAAGGGCAGCAAGAGCCTCCTCCGCTGAAGCAATGTTTAAATTCTTTTTATCATCTATAACCTTGCCATCGCGTAAAAGAATGTTTCGGCTGCAAAATTTGGCCAGTTCCGGATTGTGGGTCACAAACAGGATGGTACGGCCATCCCTATACAGGCGTTGAAACAGGGCCAAAATCTCAAAGGAGGTATGGGTGTCCAGATTTCCTGTTGCTTCATCCGCAAGGATGATGACAGGGTTATTGACTAAGGCACGGGCAATGGCTACACGCTGTTGTTGCCCACCCGACATTTGGTTGGATGTATGGTGCAAACGGTCTCCTAAGCCGACTTCTTTCAATGCCCGGATGGCTCTTTCACGGCGTTCCTTGCTGGAAACGGCAGGATTGTAGATCAGCGGCAATTCCACGTTCTCAATGGCTGTTGTCTTCGGCAACAAGTTGTAGGACTGGAAGACAAATCCGATTTTCATATTTCTGGTTGTGGCTCTGTCGTCTTTGTCCATTTCACGGACAGAAAGACCATCCAAAAAATAGTCGCCACTGGAAGGTGTGTCTAAGCACCCCAACATATTCAGCAAAGTTGATTTACCGGATCCGCTGGTACCCATGATGGTTACGAATTCACCGGGTTCGATGGAAAAGCTGACTTCCCGCAAGGCGTGAACCGTTTCTTCTCCGACAATAAAGTTCCGGCAAAGGTTTTCTATGCGAATGATTTCTTTACTCATTTTTTATTCTTTTGACCTGGACGTTGCGGCATGAAAGGGCTTTTAGTCGTGGATTCTTCTTCCGTACCTTTAATCTTGCTGCTGGATAATTTCAATTCTGTGATTACTTTTTCACCTTTTTTGAGGCCGCTCAGAATTTCTGTGGATTCTCCGTCGGTCACTCCGATGACGACTTGCCGTTGTTCGATACTACCGTCGTTATTTTTGACCCAGATTGTCCGTTGGTTTGGTTCACCTTTTGGAGCATCAGATCCGTTTGTTTCAATGGGTAGAGCCTTTAAAGCTGTTTTTGTCGTGTCTTTTGCTGCTTTTCCGGTTTTTCCCATCAGATTATTTGATTTTTTTATCTTGAGAGATGCCAGCAACTCTTCCGTCGGATGGACGCGTTGCGCCTTTGCCGGAATGATCAGAACATTTCTTCGTTCCTGAGTGTAGATGTTGACACTGGCCGTCAGTCCGGGAAGAAGCTTCAAATCCTGATTCGGAGCGGCAATGACCACTTCATAGGTGACGACATTGGAAGTGGTCTTGGCTTCGAGACGTACCATCGTTACAGTACCCTTGAATTCGTCATTCGGGAAAGCATCTACGGTAAACATGACATTTTGGCCAACTTTGACATTGCCGATATCTGCTTCATCCACGTCTGCAATGACACGCATCTTTTTCAGATCTTTGGCGATGGTGAACATGGTCGGCGTGCTGAAACTGGCGGCTACCGTCTGCCCTTCATCTACTGCACGTGAGAGAACGATGCCGTCAATCGGAGAATAGATGGTGGCATATCCCAGATTGGTGACCGCTTTATCCAAATTGGATTTTGATATGGTGTAAGCATTTTTGGCATTGTTGTACTGATATTGGGCTGTTTCAAAATCGGTCTTGCTGACAGACTGTTTATCATAAAGTTGCTTGATACGTTCGTAATTGCTGCGCTGGTATTCCAGTTCATTTTCAGCCGATTCAAAGCTGGCTTTCGATGAAATCCAGGTGGCATTGAGAGTAGAGCGGTCCAGTTCGGCCAATTTCTGTCCTTTTTTAACAACAGAACTGTAATCAACATAGATTTTGGAAATTTCTCCCGAAACCTGGGTACCGACTTCGACGGTAATTAGCGGTTTGATGGTACCGGTTGCCGTTACAGCTGTTAGAATGTCTCCGCATGTGACTTCCTTTGTTTGCACACTTAATGCTTCCTTTGTCCCTTTCCCTTTGGTGAAAAACCATACGGAAAATCCGATAATGACAACCAGCACGGATAAAAGGATCATTTTACGTTTCTTGTTCATATTCTGATTTTTTATAGTTCGATGGGTATATTTTGATAGAAGTTCAGTAATTTTTGGCTGAGCACAGCTCCGTATTTTGCTTGAAGTACTGTTTGTTCAGCCTTGAGGTAGCTGTCTTTTGCAGTCAATAATTCAACCGTATTTTTCATACCGAGTTTAAATTGCTCTTCTGTCAGGTTGTAACTTTCTTCTGCTGATTGGAGTTGTTCTTTGGCAGCATCATATTTGCCCTGCATCGAAACGGCATCCTGATAGAGCGATTCGACGGTTTTAAGGAGCTCTTTTTGGGCATTGGTGTAATCCAGTTTGGCAGATTGAATGCCCAGTTTAGCCTTTTGGACCGAAGCTTTGGTTGATCCGTTGCTATAGATTGGAATACTCAGACTCAATCCGACGGATTGGTTGAAATTGTTGTTCAACTGATTTCCGTAAGATTCATCATTGTCAACGTCATGGCTGGATCCCAGGGATCCATTGAGTGAGAGTGTCGGATAATAACTGCTTTTTGCATTCTTCAAGTCGAATTCAGCCATTTTTACAGACAATTCACTGTTTTGAATCTCCGGCATGACATTGATGGCTGTTTGATAGACGTCGGCTTTTGCCGGTAGAGGGGATAAGACGTCTGATTCTTTGATATCCGGAAAGACAATTTCCAGCTCATCCATCATGTCCAGTTCAAGTAATTGCTTCAAGGTTAATATCTGAGTGTCGTAATTGTTTTGTGCAGTCACGACTGAATAGAGGTCTGTGCTGTATTGTGATTTGACTTGGCTGAAATCGGCCTTGGCAATGCTGCCTGCATTCAATAGATTCTGGCTGAGTTCAACTTGTGCTTTGGATGTTTCGACGGTCCGTTTTGACATATCAAGCGTTTCCTTGGCATATAATATTTCCAGATATGCTTCTGTGATGGCTATTTCGATGCTGTTTTCTGTCTCTTTGGTACTCAGTTCCGATGCCTTTTTCTGAAGTTCATTTTGCTTGATGGTATTGTAATTTTTTAATCCGTCAAAAAGTGTCATACCTGCACTGATGGAATATTTGCTACCAAGGGAAGAATTATTGCTATAATAGTCTCCGGCTGTATTTCGTATTTTACCGTTGGAATAATTCAGGCTGGTCGATGCGCTAAGACTTGGAAAAAGGGCTTCTTTGCTCTGATTGAGAGTGATGTCGCTTTCCTGTGTGGAGATTTTTGCTTTTTGCACCTGAATATTGTTTTTACGGGCGTATTCTATGCAGGTCTTTAAATCCCATTTTGCCGGTCTCTCCGTCGGCGTTTCTGCCGGAAGAGACATGGAACTTGCCAGAAGTAGGCTGAGGATGAAAATTCTCGTCTTCATTGTTTGTATCTTTTTATTAATGATCTTACCATTGAAATGAAAAGAATAAGGTCTTATTATATTCTAATCTTTTTCTTTGAGGTCTCAAAATTACTTATTAGCTTTATCTTAGAATGTTGGTTTCATTTTTTTAGCGGAAAGAATCGGTATATAGCTGTATTTTTTGGGTAAAAAATACATGGTTAATAATGAAGAAGAAGTTAAATCCAGTAATAGTCGGGATAAAAGATATAGACAAAAAAGGTCTGAAAAAATATTCTGAGAAGAAAATTGTTAGCTTTGCGAAGCTTTTGTAATCGCAATAAAAAACATGAATTTGATGTAATTGTGTTTAGTGGTTCATTGGAATTTTTTTTCACACGTTATGAAAGAATCTGAGAATAAGAAAGTATCTATAAAGGATGTTGCAAAAGCAGTCGGCGTTTCTACTACTTTAGTTTCTCTGGTAATCAATGGGAAAGCCAAACAATATCGCATTGCTGATGAAATGGCTGGTCGGGTGATGGCGAACTTCCGGGAATGGTTGGGTTGGAAGTTGGGCGGTCAGCTTTTGGAGAGATTTATGCATGGTTTAAATCTTTATTGTTTTTTTCGATGAATGCTATTGTCTCCAAATCAAATTTAAGAAATAGTAATAACATAAAACCTTAGAAAACTATGACAACAAAAAAACTCTTGACGCTCATCTTGTGTCTTTTGTCAATTGGTCTTTTTGCACAAACTTATCCGTTTAACGGCATTTCCGTCAATATGGGCAATCTTTCAAAACTTTCAAAAGCCAAGTCGCGTTCCATTAGTCCGGAAAACTTCAGCGGCGAGAAAGGTAAAGGAGGCATGGCAGACCCAAGTGATAAGAATATATCCAATGTCGCTAATTCATGGTCTCCCGCCCGTGATTTGGGAAAAGGGTGGAAAGTAAATCCTTTTGTGAATATTGGGGCAAACGAAACATATACGATTGCTGAAATGACTGGACCGGGAGCAATTCAACAAATTTGGATGACTCCGACAGGCAACTGGCGTTTTTCTATCTTGAGAATTTATTGGGATGATGAGACCGAACCGTCCGTGGAATGTCCGGTCGGCGATTTCTTTGCCAGTGCCTATAATCAATATGCGCAACTTTCATCTCTGGCTGTTTGTGTGAATCCGGGCAGTGCCTTCAATTGCTATTGGACAATGCCTTTTCGGAAAAAATGTAAAATGACCCTGGAGAATCTCAGTGATAAACCAATGCGTTTGTACTATCAGATTAACTATGTCCTGACAGACGTATCCGACGATGAGGCCTATCTGCATGTGCAGTTCAGACGTTCAAACCCAACAAAAGGTTCGATACATACACTTGTAGACGGAATAAAAGGTAAAGGTCAATATGTCGGAACATATATGGCTTGCAGGGTACACGATAATGGTTGGTGGGGTGAAGGCGAAATAAAGTTTTTCATAGATGGAGACAGTGATTATCCAACCATTTGTGGTACAGGGACGGAGGATTATTTCTGCGGTTCTTATAACTTCGAGAACAAGACAACTCACCAATATCAGGAATTTACCACTCCTTATGCTGGTTTACATCAGGTCATCCGACCTGACGGACTATATAAATCCGTCACCTCGTTTGGGTTGTATCGCTGGCACATAACAGATCCCGTTCGTTTTGACAAAGATTTGAAAGTAACTATTCAGGACTTAGGCTGGAAAAGTGATGGAAGGTATAATCCTCAGCAATCTGATATTTCCACCACCTCTTTCTGGTATCAGAACGAACCACATGCCAAATTCCCCAAGTTGCCTTCAAGAGATGAGTTGGAGATTCCTTGATTTACCCAACGGCTTTTATTTTTTCAGCCAGACTTTCGGCACACCGCTCACCGTCTATGGCTGCACTGACTATTCCACCTGCATAACCTGCCCCTTCTCCACAGGGGTAGAGTCCTTTGATTTCAATGTGCTCCAGTAGCTGCGGGTTGCGTAAGATCCGTACGGGGGAGGAGGTTCGGGTCTCGACACCGAGGAGCAACGCTTCGTTGGTGAGAAAGCCCTTGCTGCTGCGGTCAAAAATTTTGAAGCCTTCCTGTAAACGGGTGGAGATGCCTTTAGGTAGCCATTCGTGCAAGGCAGAACTTTTAATACCTGGAGCATAAGATGATACGGGCAGAGACTGAGACAGCTTACCTTGCACAAAATCATTCATCCGCTGAACAGGGGCGGTTTGGGAGGAACCGCCTTGTATGTAGCAAAGTTTTTCAAGTTGTTCCTGAAAATGCATGATAGCCAGTTCCGGAGCAGAATCCTCAGGTTCTAATGCTGTACTTTTAGGTTCGGATGCTGATTTTTCAAACTCTGAAAATAAAGGGACAACTGAGAAATCAAACTTGTTTTCAGTAATATCTTCCGGGCGAAATTCCACCACCAATCCTGAATTCGCCCACTTTGAACCTCGGTTTGAAGAGGACATTCCATTGACTACAACCTGATCGGGTTCATTCGCGGCGGGCACCACAAACCCACCCGGGCACATACAGAAGGAATAAACGCCACGGCCCTTTACCTGTGTCACAAAGCTGTATTCGGCAGCAGGAAGGTATTCGCCACGGCCTTTGGCGTTATGGTACATTATCTGGTCGATCAACAGTTGCGGATGTTCCAGCCGAACCCCAAGTGCCAGACTTTTAGCCTCCTGCCGGATGCCTTTTAGGTATAAGAGCCTGTACACATCTCTGGCTGAATGGCCGGTGGCAAGGATGACAGGGCCTCTCCATTCTTTTCCATCCGAAGTGCGGATGCCGACAATTTCGTGCTGATGCAGGATCATGTCGTCCATGCGCGTCTCAAAATGGACTTCGCCGCCGCAACTGCGGATTTTTTCGCGCATATTTTCTATAACGGCCGGCAGTTTGTCTGTGCCGATGTGCGGATGTGCGTCGACCAAAATGGAAGGACTGGCTCCGAATTGACAAAAGACCTGTAATATCTTTTCCGTATTGCCCCGCTTCTTGCTGCGGGTGTATAGCTTGCCATCCGAAAAAGCACCGGCACCACCTTCACCGAAGCAATAATTGGATTCAGGGTCCACTTTATGTTCGCGGGAGATCAAAGCCAGGTCACGTTTGCGTTCATGCACGGACTTTCCCCGTTCCACCACGATGGGTTTTATGCCAAGTTCAATCAGCCGTAGAGCTGCGAACAGCCCACCCGGACCTGCACCGACCACGATGGCAGAAGGTGATGCGGAAACATCCGGATATTCAATGGATGGGAAAAGTGCTTCTTCCGGCTTTTCGTCTAAATATACACGCACTCTCAGATTGATATAGATGGTACGCTGGCGGGCATCGATGGAACGTTTGAGTATGCGAAGTCCGCAATAACTTTCAGGAGAGATGCCTTTGTCACGAACCAATACTTTCTGGATGTTTTGCTCGCTGGCTGCCTGCTCCGGCAGAAGACGAAGGTCAAATTCCTGAGTCATGTCGTTCTATTTAAATAACAGATGGAAAGCTTCCTCTACTTTGTTGACTTGTTGAATTTCCATCTTGAAACGCTTGAAGTCAATGGCTGTCGTGGTAAATTTCGGTATGATGATGCGTTTGAAACCCAGTTTCTGGGCTTCCATAATGCGCTGTTCAATGCGGTTTACAGGACGGATTTCGCCTGAAAGTCCCACTTCGCCGGCCAGACAGCAATGCCGGTCAATGGTGATGTCAAGGCTGGAAGAGAGAATGGAACAGAGCACGGACAAATCGATGGCCGGGTCGTTCACCTTGATACCACCTGCAATGTTCAGAAAAACGTCTTTTTGTGCAATCTTGAATCCCGCCCGTTTTTCAAGTACGGCAAGCAACATGTTCAAGCGTCTCAGGTCGAAACCGGTGGCTGAACGCTGGGCGATGCCATAAGCAGCGGTACTGACCAAAGCCTGCACTTCTATCAGGAACGGCCGGATTCCTTCGATGGTGGCGGCAATGGACACACCGCTCAAATCGGTATTGTTTTGTGAAAGCAACATTTCGGATGGATTGGTCACTTCGCGAAGCCCATCCTGCAACATTTCATAAATGCCGATTTCAGAAGTGCTTCCAAACCGGTTCTTCATGGAACGGAGAATCCGGTAAATGAACTGCTGGTCACCTTCGAAAAGCAGAACGGTGTCCACAATATGTTCCAGTACTTTCGGCCCTGCAATGCTGCCTTCCTTGTTGATATGTCCGATCAGGATGACAGGCGTTCCGCTTTCTTTGGCGAAACGAAGCAAGGCTGCGGCCGTTTCCCTGATCTGGGTGACGCTGCCGGGGGACGATTCGGCCATTTCTGTGGAAATGGTCTGGATGGAATCGACAATGAGCAGGTCGGGTTTGATATTCGATAAGTGAACAAAGATTTCTTCGAGTGAGGTTTCACTGACAAACCAGGCGTGGGTATTTTCGCCGGGAATGCGCTCAGCCCTGAGTTTGAGCTGTCCGACGCTCTCTTCGCCTGAAACGTAAAGCACTTTTTTATCATGCATCTGCAAAACGGTTTGCAGTACCAGCGTGGATTTTCCGATGCCAGGTTCGCCACCAATCAGAATCAGTGAACCGGGTACGATACCTCCTCCGAGAACACGGTCCAATTCGCCGCCACCAGTGCTGATGCGTGGCTCGTCAGCCAATTCCACCTCCGACAACAATACCGGCTTGGATTTTGGCGCATGAAAACCGGAAGCGGATGGCCGTTTGGCAGCCGTGTCACTTCGGATGACTTCTTCGTGATAGGTGTTCCATTCACCGCAAATGGGGCATTTTCCCACCCATTTGGGAGAATCGGCTCCACAGTTGTTGCATACATACAGGCTTTTTACCTTTGCCATGAGATGTCAATTTGTATGAAACAAAGGTAGCAAAATTTGAATAAATATGACAGCCTTTAAGCTTGTCCGAAAATACCCGGGATCAGATGGGATCAAGTTACAAAGTTGTGGAGTATTGGCAAAATGGGCATCGCTCCCTTCGTGCAGCGGCATAACCTCCGCCTCCACTAGTCCAGGTTTGTGTCCGCTCGACTCCGGCACAAAAATTTTGTCTTTTCAAGCCTTCAATATTTTGTTTTGCCGGACTCTTCGTGTTCACCGCACCTGTCCGTCGAAGTCGGCGTCGGCCACGCCACTGCCCTTCAGTGCGCTACTTGTGGCATATAAGGTCTGTGGTCATTCTCCAGTATAAACGATCCCAGAATTATTCGAGTTCGTTTCCGATCTTTAACTTGATGCTCTTGCGGTAAAGAATGTCCATCTTTTCAGATATGCCGAAGATTGCAGAGGCACTCTTTTTCTACTATTTTTTAAAGACTCATCCGGTTAGAGTGACGTTCATTATACCATACCTTTTCTTTATCCAAAAATCCGGTACTTATTCATAAACATTCCTGATAGCACCACTTGTGATACAATAAATGACAACGACTCACCGGAAATTTAAAAGCTTTTTGTTTTCATACATCGGATACAATCCTTGTATGTCGGTTCTTGTATTTGTAATAAATGCCTTTTTTGACAAGTAGTTCCATTAAATGGCGAATCGGCTCTCATGCACCCAAAGTAGCGCACTGAAGGGCAGTGGCATGGCTGACGTCGACTTCGACGGACGGGTGCAGTGGGCACGAAGAGTCCGGCGATATTTTTTGTGACGGCTCTTGAGACTAACAAAAAATGCCGGAGTCGAGTAGACACAAACCTGGACTAGCGGAGACGGAGGCTATGCCGCTGCACGAAAGGGAGCGGTGCTTTTTACCTGCACGAATGGGAGCGATGTTATATTTCTTGCAGATTACAAATGTCATATTTTTGACACTTCTCCACAATTTTTCAATTTGATCCCTATTTATCCCGTATTTGTGCCGGCTATAAACGAAAAACGCTATAAGTATTTGATTATCAAATATATATAGCATTTTAGTTGCGGAGACAGGACTCGAACCTATGACCTTTGGGTTATGAGCCCAACGAGCTACCACTGCTCCACTCCGCGATTAATTGTGGCACAAAAGTACTGCTTTTTATTGAAAAAACAAACCCTTTTATGCATTTCGATAAAAATTAATATGAAACGAGCATGTTTGTAAAAACGTCCAAGTTTATTATAAAATGGACATGCGAGTTACATATGACTTTAAATGAAAAAATTATTATTATATGAAACCTTTGTCCAGATGTAATTTTTTGTACATTTGCACAGTATATGTTTTTATGTGCATAAATAATTATGTCAGTGTCTAAAACGAGAGCAATGCTGGTGGAAGTTGCAAGACAACTTTTCGCTCAAAACGGAGTGGCAGATACCACGATGAACGATATTGCCGCGGCTTCACAAAAGGGAAGGCGTACGTTGTATACCTATTTCCGGAATAAAGAGGAAATATATATGGCCTGCGTTGAAAGTGAACTTCAAATAGTGACGACGACTTTGCAATCTGTGATGAAACAGAATCTGGAACCGGAAGCGAAGTTGGAAGCTTTTATCCGTGCCCATTTTAATGTATTCAAGGATATGGTGATCCGTAACGGCAGTTTGCATGCTGAATTATTCAAGGATATTACAGAAATTGAAAAGCTTCGTCGCAAGATGGACAAGAAAGAAGCGGTGATGCTTGCACAAATCCTGAAATCGGGCAACGAAAAGGATATTTTTGAAGTGAAGGATATCAGAAGAACTGCTCAAATTATGCAATATGCACTAAAAGGAATGGAAGTGCCTTATATTCGGGAAAATATTCGCAATCGCCATGAACAGAGCCAGTTCATTTACGACTTGTTGTTCAACGGATTGAAAAAGAAAAATAGTTGATTTGGCGGATGACATTCCATGCGGGATGTCATTTTTTCATATTTATATTTTTAAGATAGTTCAAATTTAAAAATTAACGAATGAAATTATTAGAAGGAAAAACAGCGATCATTACCGGTGCCGCACGTGGCATTGGTAAAGCCATTGCCATTAAATTCGCACAGGAAGGAGCCAATATCGCTTTTACTGATTTAGTCATTGATGACAATGCCAAAGCGACCGAATCTGAAATTGCGTCTTTCGGCACAAAAGTAAAAGGTTATGCTTCCAATGCTGCTAATTTTGAAGATACGCATCGGGTTGTCGAAGAAATTCATAAAGATTTTGGCCGGATTGATATTTTGGTCAACAATGCCGGTATCACGCGTGATGGCCTGATGCTCAGAATGACTGAACAACAATGGGATATGGTAATCAATATCAATTTGAAGTCTGCTTTCAACTTTATCAATGCAACCTGTCCCATCATGATGAAACAAAAATCCGGGAGCATCATCAATATGAGTTCTGTGGTCGGCGTCTCAGGCAATGCAGGTCAATGTAACTATGCTGCATCCAAAGCAGGACTGATCGGTCTGGCAAAATCCATAGCGGACGAAATGGGTTCACGCGGCATTCGTGCCAATGCTGTGGCTCCGGGTTTCATCATTACCGAAATGACCGCTCAACTTTCTGAAGAAGTCCGCAAGGAATGGGCTCAGAAAATCCCCTTGCGTCGTGGCGGTACCCCTGAAGATGTGGCCAATGTCTGCACATTCCTTGCATCCGACCTTTCTTCTTATGTAAGTGGCCAGGTTATTCACTGTGATGGCGGTATGAATAGATGACCATTCTTTACGAAGACAATCACATCCTGATCGTCAATAAAGCTTGTGGCGAAATCGTTCAGGTTGACAAAACCGGTGATTCTTCACTGGAGGAAACGCTGAAAGTGTGGTTGAAAGAAAAATACAATAAACCGGGTAACGTCTTTTTAGGCGTTACCCATCGTTTAGACCGCCCTGTAACAGGTATTGTCATCTTTGCAAAAACCAGCAAAGTTTTGCCCCGTCTGAACATGATGTTCCAGAATGGTGAGATTCACAAGACTTATTGGGCTTTGGTCAAAACTCCTCTCAGGCAGGAAGAAGGCGTTTTGGAACATTACATCGTGCGTAACGAAAAGCAGAATAAGAGCTATGCTTACGATACGGAGAAACCGAACTCAAAGAAAGCCATTCTTCATTACAAACTGATCGGAAAATCAGATACTTATTATTTGCTGGAAGTGGACCTGAAAACCGGTCGCCACCATCAAATCAGATGCCAACTGGCCAAGATGGGTTGTCCCATCAAGGGTGACTTGAAATATGGTTTTCCCAGATCCAATCCGGACGGAGGGATTTCGCTGCACTCCAGACAGGTCGAATTCATTCATCCGGTAAGCGGTATCCGGATTAGCGTAACAGCTCCGTTGCCTCAAAACGACCAGATTTGGAGGCATTTTGAACAGTATTAAATTTTTTTATAGAAATATTTTCTATTAGAAAGTTTGTTTATTGGAAATTAATATGTATTTTTGTGTCGTTAAATTCAAGAAGATGGAAGACATTTGCATGATCAAAGAAATTTATCGCTCGCTGTACCAGTTCGAGAAGGATTTTCTGGAAATGAACCGGATCAGTATCAACGATGCCATGGTGTTATGCTGCCTGAAAGGGGGCGAAGAAAAATCAGCAGGTGATATCTGTGATTTTGTGGGATTGTCCAATTCCAGAGTGTCAAAGGTGTTGTGTGCCGTAGAGAGAATGGGCTATATCCAGCGTAGACTTGGAGCTGTCGACAAACGTCAGATGTTTTTTTCCCTGACGGAATTGGGCAAACAGAAGGTGCAGGAGCTGAAAGGAAAATCGCTCCATCTGGCGGAGTTTATCAGCAAGATTTCCAAACAATGTGAGTCATAATTTTTTCATATTTCTAAATAAAAGCATTATGAAAGTACTGATTGTTGGGGGTGTCGCCGGTGGAGCAACCGTTGCAGCCCGTTTGAGGAGACTGGATGAACAGGCAGAAATCATTCTTTTTGAAAGGGGTGCTTACGTTTCGTATGCAAACTGTGGCTTGCCTTATTATATCGGTACGACCATCACAGACAGGGATAAGCTTTTTGTGCAAACGGTAAAAGGATTCAGGGCACGCTTTCATATCGATATCCGTGTCAATTCAAACGTGGATCAGATCAATCCTATCGAAAAGACCATTCAGGTAACCAATCTGAAAACAGGTGAAGTCTATACCGAAAGTTACGACCGTTTGGTGTTATCACCCGGGGCGGAGCCAGTCAAACCTAAGATTAAAGGTATTCAAGATAAACGGGTTTTTACCTTGAGGAACATTCCGGATACGGATCAGATTAAGAATTACATCCGTGAACAGAAACCACGTCGGGCATTGGTGATTGGCGGTGGTTTCATTGGCCTGGAAATGGCTGAAAATCTAAGTGATGCAGGCCTGGAGGTTTGTGTGGTGGAGATGGCCGATCAAGTGATGGCCCCGCTGGATTTTTCCATGGCAAGCATTGTCCATGAACATTTGAAGTCAAAGAATGTGGGATTGCTGCTGAAAGAAGCCGTATGCGGATTCTCTGATGGAGATCAGGGTTTGAACGTCGAATTGGAAAGCGGAAAGGTGATTGAAACCGATATGGTTATATGCAGTATTGGAGTGCGTCCTGAAACCAAACTGGCCAAAGACGCCGGACTTGAAATCGGTTCTCTTGGCGGGATTTCCGTCAATGAATATCTCCAGACTTCCGATTCAGACATTTTTGCTTTGGGAGATGCTGTTGAGGTGAGGAGTCCCATCACCGGAAAACCGGTGTTGATTCCCCTTGCCGGGCCGGCCAATAAACAAGGACGTATAGTGGCTGACAATATCATGAACGAAAATAAACAAAAATATGAAGGAACCATAGGTACCTCCATTGCCAAAATATTTGACCTGACAGTGGCTTCATCAGGATTATCCGGAAAGATGCTGAAAAAAGAACAGATTCCTTATATTTCTTCTTTTACCCATTCCGCATCACATGCCGGGTATTATCCGGATGCTTTGCCTTTATCGATAAAGATTCTTTTTGTTCCTGAAACCGGAAGGCTGCTTGGAGCTCAGGTGGTAGGGTTTGACGGTGTTGACAAGCGAATAGACCTCTTTGCGCAGGTTATTCGGAACGGTGGAACGGTGAATGACCTTACGAAGATTGAACATGCCTATGCGCCGCCCTATTCTTCGGCAAAAGATCCGGTCAATATGGCAGGCTTTGTGGCTCAAAATGTTTTGCAAGGAAAAGTAAAACTCATTCATTGGCGTGAAATCAATGATTTGGATCCGGAGAAGACGATGCTGCTGGATGTTCGGACTGCTGAAGAGTTTTCGCTGTCGCAAATAGCTGGTGCCGTAAATATTCCTTTGGACGATCTTCGCGGCCGGTTGGGTGAACTTTCTAAAGATAAGGACATCGTGATCTACTGTGCCGTAGGTCTGCGCGGATATCTGGCCAGTCGTATCCTGACGCAGCATGGATTTGAAAATGTCCGAAACTTGTCCGGCGGTTATAAAACCTATGCCTCGGCCACCAACGAACAAAACAACTATAATTTCTTTATGAATATTCATATAGATTCCAAAGATGAGATGAAAGATACCAATATCAGTACTTTTTGTGTGGATGCTTGTGGTATGCAATGCCCGGGGCCCATTATCCAGACGAAAAAATATTACGACGACCTTCAGTCGGGACAACGAATGGATGTGAAAGCAACCGACCAGGCTTTTGCAACGGATGTTAAGGCATGGAGTAACGTTGTCGGTGCCAAATTGTTGGGAGTAGAAAATAAGGGTGGCATCGTGACCGCACATATAGAAAAAGCGGAAGCCATGAAGTCTGCAGGATTGATATCGGGTGGAGATAACAAAACCTTTATTATTTTCAGCGATGACCTGGATAAGGCATTAGCCTCTTTTGTCATCGCAAACGGTGCTGTGGCCATGGGTAAAAAGGTGACCATGTTCTTTACTTTCTGGGGTTTGAATGTCATCAAGAAGAAAAACCACTCAAAGGTGAAAAAGGATATTTTCGGGAAAATGTTTGGCATGATGTTGCCTTCCAGCAGCAGTGCGCTCAAACTTTCCAAATTGAATATGTTGGGAATGGGCTCGAAAATGATGCGTTACATCATGAAACAGAAACAGATTGAAAGTCTGGAAGGGTTGATGAAACAAGCCATTGAAAGCGGGCAGGTGGAAATGATTGCTTGCACTATGTCAATGGATGTGATGGGCGTCAAGCGCGAAGAATTACTTGATACTGTCACTTTGGGTGGCGTCGCAAGTTATTTGGAACATTCTGAACATGCGAACTTAAATTTATTTATCTAAAAAATTAGAAGTATGAAACGATTATCGATGTTACTTTTCCTGACTGCATTTATTTTTACCGGTTGTAGTGCACAAAGTGCAGGAAAAGATAAAGAAACAACTAAAACAGAAAATAAGATGGGAACAATTCATTTAACAAAAGAAGAATTTCTGAAAAAAGTAGCAAACTACGAAACAAATCCTCAGGAATGGAAGTATTTGGGTGATAAACCCTGTATCATTGATTTTTATGCAGATTGGTGCGGACCTTGCAAAGCGGTGGCTCCAATTATGGAAGAGTTGGCGAAAGAATATGCCGGTCAGATTTACATCTACAAGATTAATACGGATGCAGAACAGGAACTGGCTGGTGCTTTTGGTATCCGTAGTATTCCAAGCATCCTTTTTGTCCCGATGGAAGGGAAACCTCAGATGAGCATGGGTGCTATGCCGAAGGATCAGTTTGTGAAGGCTATCAATGAAATATTGTTGAAAAAGTAAATGGTGTCTACGGTTTGAAAGCCTTTGCGGGTTTTCAGGAAAAAATAGAAAATGGTTTCAAGGGTGACTTTGGAACCATTTTTTTTGTTGGTTCAATCCGTTTGTTTATTCACAACCCCATATTTTCGATTGTCTTTGAATCTGCTCCACCATCGTATCAACCAACCTTTGCCTGGCTTCTGCCGAAGCCCAGGCTATATGCGGTGTCAGCAATAGCTTTTCCTGTAAATCCGGTGACAGCAAAGGATTATCGGCTGACGTCGGCTCCTGTTCGTACACATCAAGTCCTGCACCGGCCAGACGGTTTTCACGCAAAGCCTGCGCCAAATCTGTCTCCTTCACGATGCCGCCGCGTCCTACATTGATGAGGTAGGCTGCCGGTTTCATCAGGCAGAGTTTTTGGTAGTCGATCAAATATTGCGTTTGTTCATTCAGCGGTGCATGAATGGAGATAATGTCGCTTTCTGACAGCAGGTCATCCAGCTCTTTGTGCGGGTATCCGGATTGCAGGTTCTTTCCGGAGGTGGAATGGTAGGAAATTTCGGCTCCAAAGGCTGAGGCTATTTCAGCTACGCGACGACCGATATGCCCCATTCCTATGATGCCCCATTTCTTACCCTTGATTTCAAAGAACGAACGGCCGTGATGGGTGAATCTGCCGCTACGGCTGTATGTGCCGCTTTTGACGTATTGATCGTAGTAATGAGTTTGATGAATCAGGTCCAAAGCCATGGTGAAAGTCAGCTCTGCCACGCTGTTTGTGGAGTAATCCGCTACGTTTTTCACAGTGATGTCTTTTTCGGCTGCAACCTTCAGATCGACATTGTTCATGCCGGTGGCAGCAATGCAAATTAACTTCAGTTTGGGCAAGGCTTCCAGTTCAGGCTGCATCAGCTTCACCTTGTTGGTGATGACGATATCGGCACCGGTGCATCTTTTGATGACCTGCTCCGGTGCGGTGTTTTCGTAAGATAGGAACTTGCCTGCCGCTGAGAGGGCAGACATGTCTGCATCTCCTATGGAATAGGCATCCAGAAAAACGATGGTTGGTCTAAGTGCATTCATCATTGACTGCGTTGTTTTGAATGCAAATATCAATAAATATTTTGTGTTATGCCATTGCCGTCTTCATTTAATCTTTTATATTCGTCCATTCTGAATACTTGCATATATTTGGTCTTTTTTCTACCCTCAACCCTATATATGATCAAAAATGAAATGAGCATGTATGTAAAAACACCCAAGTTTATGATAAAATGGACATGTGGGTTCGATATGACCTTAGACGAAAAAATGATTATCCTATGAAAAAGCAAAGTCTGATTGTTTTTATTTCACTGTCGGTAATGATGGGATTATGCAATACCAATTGCAAAGCAGAAAAGATGACCGGGAATGCTTCCATTACCAGTGAGTATTTTAACACCATCAGGGCCGGAAAGGACAACGCACAGTTGGCTCTGTTTTTTGCACAGATGCCCAAGGGAGGCGATATTCATCACCATTACCCCGGTGCTGTTTATGCGGAAACCTATTTGGATTGGGCATCCAGGGACTATTGTCTCAAGATTGATTCCCTTATTTTGAAAAAAGACAGCGGTTCTTGTCCGGGTTGCATTTCGATGGAAGATTTGAAAAAGAATACGGCATTATTTAGAACGGTGCTGGAAACATGGTCTGATTTGAACTATTCAGATCACTTTCATTTGCAGGAACAGCCGGACCAACATTTTTTCAACACTTTCGGTTATTTTGCCGAAATCAGCAATTCTAATTTCAGGGCAGGATTGAAGGAAATCAAGGAACGTGCAAAAACCGAGAATGTCCAATATATTGAAACAATGTTTGCTTCGCCGGATACAAAAGTTTGTTTTAGAAAAACATTGATTGATTCTTTGGTTGAATTTGGAACCGAAAAGGACATAACTGCACTGAATGTCGTTTTTACGAAACTCTCTGAATCCATCAGGTCGGAATCTACTTACAAGCAATCCATCGATAGCTATTTGGACAGTTTGAGAAGTTATCATGAAAATATCGATGACCAGGATTTTACCATGAGATTTCAGACGTATGCTTATAGGAACAGTAGCCCTGATGCTGTTTTTAGGGCACTTTACAGCTCTTTTGATGCTGTTGCAAGAGACAAGTCCTCCTTACTGGTCGGAGTGAATATACTCGGTCCTGAAAATCTTTTTGTGGCCATGAAGGATTATTGGCTGCACATGCAAATGTTTCATTTCCTGAAAAGAAACTTCAACAATGTCAAGACATCTCTGCATGCCGGCGAATTGGCGATGGGCATGGTGAAACCCGAAGACCTGACGTACCATATCGATGAAGCCGTCAATATGGCAGGTGCGTCCCGTATCGGTCACGGAGTTGACATCCCCTACGAAAAGAATTCATTTAAGATTCTAAAAAAGATGCAGTCCGACAAAATAGCGGTGGAAATCAACCTGACGAGCAATGAATTTATTTTAGGAATAAAAGGGAAAGACCATCCTATCAACATTTACAATCGTTCGCGGGTTCCCATTGTGATATGTACCGATGATGCAGGCGTATCCAGAAACAATCTGACCACTGAATATGTGAAACTGGCATCCCGATATGATTTCACTTACGGGCAGATAAAAGAATTTGTTTACAACAGCATCAAGTATTCGTTTATGAATGAGAAAGATAAAGAATCTGTACTGAAGAGTCTCACGTTTAAGTTTGCGAACTTTGAATCGAATATTGCGGATTTTTTGGCTGCAGGAAACAGGTAGGCTCAAAAACAAAAAGGAGGGTGCCACAAATTGAACCATTCAACGATAAATTCCTTCATCGAATGGAACTTTTGTAAATCTGGCAGTCCGGACTTTAATATTCCAACGGCATTCCCAGCACTTCCTCATAGGTAAACACAGGGCCGTCCTTGCAGACGTAGGTCTTACCCACCGTGCAATGCCCGCATTTTCCAACGCCGCATTTCATCCTGTTTTCGAGGGTGGTGTATATCTGGTCGTTCGGGAAACCACTCTTGGCTAAGATCGGCATACCCAACTTGATCAGAATAGGAGGGCCTGCGATGACCGCAACGGCATTGTCGCTTTTGGGAGGATTTTGTTCCAGGATGGTCGGGACAAAACCGATGAAGTTTTTCCATTCCGGCGTTTCGCCACCGGGATCTACCGTGATGAAAAGGTTCATGTCGCCACGTGCCGCCCATTCTTCCAGTTCGGCTTTATAGGTCAGTTCTTCGACGTTTTTTGCACCGTAGTAGACGGAAATCTCACCGAATTTTTCGCGTTGGTCGAGCAAGGTGTCTATGACACAGCGAAGCGGGGGTAAGGCTATGCCGCCGGTCACAAAAACGACATTCTTGCCGTACCATTGTTCGATGGGAAAGGCGTTTCCAAACGGTCCGCGCAGGGAGATGATGTCGTTTTCTTCACAATTGGCGAGGGCAGCGGTTACACGGCCTGTTGTCCTGAAGGTACATTCGACATATCCTTTGCGGGTGTCCGGCGATGCGATACAAAAAGTACTTTCGCCTTCTCCCGGTACACCGTATTCACAAAATTGTCCCGAACGAAAAGAAAAATTTTCAGCATCTTTTTCATCGACAAATTCAAGGCGGTAGGTCTGGATGTTCGAGGATTCCTGCGTTTTCTTTGCAATGCGTACTCTGTAAGGTATGTATTTGTTTTCTTGATCCATGACTTATGCTTTTGTAACGTTTAGAATATTCTCAAAAATGTTCAGATGTGCCGGGCAAACGCGGATGCAACGACCGCAGCCTACACAGCTGACTATTCCGAAATTCTCTACAGAATATTTGAATTTGTGCATCAACCTTTGACGACGGCGTGCTGTCTGGTTCGGCTTGGGATTGTGGCCTGAAGCATGTCGGGTGAACTGGCCGAATCCGCAGGCATCCCAACAACGCAGGCGTTTTCCGCTTTCCTGTGATCCTTCGTCCTGAATGTCGAAGCAAGTGCAGGTCGGGCAGGAAAAAGCACAAGCACCGCAGCCGAGGCAGCCCATCGATTCGTGTTTCCATTCGGCACTGTCGTAAGCGGTTTGGATGCGTTCCCTGATTTCGTCCATGGAAAACTTTGTCTCCACTTTTGCCAGAAATTCTTCTTTGCCCTTTTCGGTGCTATCGGTGAATAAGGTGTCGTCAATGAGCGATTTGCCTTTTTCCGTACTGATTTCCACGTAGTAGGAGTCGCCCATGGCTGTGAGCAGGATGTCGCTGCCGGTGACGCTCCCCGGATTCAGACCGACGGAGGTGCAGAAACAAGCGGCGTCGGCTTCGGCACAGCTGACGGAAATGAGGGTGGTGCGTTCCTTACGGAGCTTGAAATACGTATCGGGATTTTCTTTCAGAAAGAAATCGGTCAGGTAGTTGAATGCCGAACTGTCGCAAGGACGAAGTCCCCAAATGACGGTTTCAGGTACGTTGGACATGTCGTTCCTGAATTCGAAATCTCCGTCTTCTTTTTTGGTATAGGAAAATAATTCTTCCACTTCCGGAAAAACGACCGATTTTGCGGAAAATGCGGTCTGGATATAATCGGTGGACACTTGGTCATACGATTGTACGGACTCAAAAAATACCTTCCCGCTTTGTTTCAGGACGGGGGCGACAACGACCTTGCCCGATTTGACAAGATTGTTGAAGAAAACAGATATATTGGCCGATGTGATGGTTTTTATTTCCATGGGAAATTGATTAAAGCGTAGATTACTTGATAAAACCTTCTTTGTCATCAGGTTTAAAGCTATTTAGAGCATAATCGCCCTTGAGTGCAAAGCCTGATTTGGTGCCGAACTCTTTGAACAGGTCCTGATTCATCTTGACGGTGAGCAGATGAACGGGTATGCCGACGGGGCAGATCCTGCCGCATTCGCCGCAATTGATGCAGCGTCCGGCCAAATGCATGGCGCGCATGATGTGCCATTCCAGATTGCCGGTGGTCTGGGCCGAAGTCTTGATCCACTGGGGTTGATTGCATTCCACGGTGCATTGCGGGCAATAGCACATCGGGCATACGGCACGACAGGCATAGCATTTGATGCAGGCGGAGAATTGTTCTGTCCAATATTTCCAGCGGTCTTCACGAGATAAAGATTCCAGATAGTCGAGCAACTTGAGGTCTTCTTCTGAGAATTCGGGGAAGTTGGCCTGGACATAAGCTTCCACTTCTTTCATGTCGGCAAAAACAATCACTTCTTCTTTGTCGTTCACCGTGAGAACGGTCTTTTCGATATCCCAGAACTGGTTCTCGGAAGTCAGTTGCACCAAGGCGCGCAAGGTGGCGATGTTGGCCAGAATACCGATTTTTCCGGCTTGCTTCACTTCCGGTTTGTGGAGATAGACTGAGAGATTGTTTTTGCAATCTTTGGTATAAATCAGTTGTTCGACTTCAGAGACTTTTTCGATGAAACAAGGCACGGGCTGTTTTGTCAACGCTTCTTTGAATCCGATCATCAGGTTAATAGTTCCGTTCTCGAACAGTTCGGCGACTTTATTTTGTAATAGCTTCATCGTATAATTCTTTTAATTGGACACCGTCCAGTTTATCGAGATCGGTAAACGGACCTTTTGCTTTAATCTTGTCAGTCACTTCGTCCACCAGATTTGCCCATTTTTTCCCTTCGGCAGCTGATACCCAGGAAAAGGTGATGCGATCCGTGTCAAATCCGATAAAATCGAGGATGGAACGAAAAACAATCCAGCGGCGACGGGCATGGAAATTTCCCGAAGTGTAGTGACAGTCATTGGGGTGGCAGCCCGAAACGATGACGCCGTCAGCTCCGTTTTCAAACGCTTTCATCAAAAGCATAAAATCAATGCGCCCTGTGCACGGGAATCTGACGATCCTGACGTTGGAGGCATATTGCGTTCTGCTTGTTCCGGCCAAATCGGCTCCGGCATAAGTACACCAGTTGCAGACAAAGGCCACTATTTTTGGTTCAAACTCTGACATAGGATAGGTTTAAAAAGGTTTGTTCAATAAGGCCACCACTTCAGATAACATCTGTTGATTGCTGAAGCCTTGTAAATCGATGGATTTGTTGCGGCAAAAAGCGACGCAGGTTCCGCAACCCTGACAAAGTCCGGCATTGACTTTTGCAGCGACTTTGAGTACTTCTCCGGTTCGGCGGTCCTTGATTTCTTCCCGTTCGATGGCGTGGTAAGGGCAAACTTCCAAACACAACAGGCAACCGGTACAGGTGGTGAACAATGGAGGCATACAGCGGTTGACGACAGCGACCACCGGTTCACGGGTCATCTCATCGCTGGAGAACAGACCCATAATTTTGCTGGCGGCAGCAGATGCCTGAGATACGGTATCCGGGATGTCTTTTGCTGTTTGGCAGGCACCGGCCAGCATAATTCCGGCGGTATTGGTTTCTACCGGTCTCAATTTGGGATGGGCTTCTGCGAAGAAATGATGCTTGTCATAACTGATGTGCATCTTTTGAGCCACCGATTCTGCGTCCGGATTGGCGACAACGGCCGTTGCCAGAACGACCATGTCCGCTTCTATCTCGACCGGCTCTGCATTCATCAGGGTGTCAACACCTTTCACGATGAGTTTGCCGTTCTTTTCATAGATGCGTGAAACACGTCCCCGGATGTAATGCACATCGTCTTCTTCGATGGCGCGACGAACGAATTCATCGTAGTTTTTTCCGGCTGAGCGGATATCCATATAGAAGACGTAAGCATTTCCTTCATGGTGTTTGTGCTTGTACAACATGGCATGTTTGGCCGTGTACATGCAGCATATCTTGGAACAATATTCGATGCCTTTGGCCTTGTCTCGTGAACCGGAACAGGCAAGAAAGACAATTTTTTCCGGTATTTTCCCGTCGGAAGGTCGTCTGATTTCACCACTCGTAGGCCCGGAAGCGGAAGCGAGACGTTCAAATTGAAGTCCGTCTATGACGTCCTTGAACTCTCCATAACCATATTCCGGGAAGAAATCGGTGTGCTTGATGTCGAAACCGGTAGCCGTAACGATGGCACCGACCTTGATGTCGATAATTTCATCCTCCATCTCATAATCGATGGCTCCTGCCGGACACACTTTTTTACAAACGCCGCATTTGCCTTTCTGGAAATAATTGCAATTCGCACGGTCGATGACAGGTTTGTTTGGTACGGCTTGGGGGAACGGAGAATAAATGGCTGTTCTGTAACTCAGGCCGGCATTGAATTCGTCAGGAATTTTCTTGCTTGGACATTTTTGCCAGCAAGTTCCGCAACCGGTACATTTGGACATATCCACACTTCTGGCTTTTAAACGGACTTTTACATCAAAGTTCCCGACAAAGCCGGATACGCTTTCAACTTCTGCAAAAGTGTACAGGGTGATATTCGGATGTTGAGCTACTTCCACCATACGTGGGGTCAGGATACATTGTGAACAGTCAAGGGTAGGGAAGGTTTCGGAAAGCTGGGACATGTGACCGCCGATGGACGGTGATTTCTCAACCATGATAACCTGATGTCCGGCATTGGCAATATCCAATGCTGCCTGAATGCCTGCAATACCGCCGCCAATAACGAGTGCCGTCTTTGTAACGGGTACTTTGATGGGAAAAAGCGGGGTATCTTTACGGACTTTGTTGACAATGGTCCTGACGATGTCGATGGCCTTCCGGGTGGTAGCTTCCGTGCGGGGATGAACCCAGGATACTTGTTCGCGAAGATTTGCGATCTCACATAGAAAAGGGTTAATGCCACCTTTTTCCGCAGCTTTTCGGAAGGTAGCTTCGTGCATACGCGGAGAACAGGCTCCGACGACGATGCCGGTTAATTTGTGTTCTTTGATCGCTTCAATGATCTTTGTCTGTCCCGGATCGGAACACATATATTTATAATCCATGGCGTATGCTACGCCAGGCATTTTTGCAGCCTCCTCGGCGACTTTTGCAACATCGACGGTTGCAGAAATGTTCTCGCCGCAGTGACAGATAAATACTCCAATTCTTGCCATATATTATGCTTCCTTTTTTACGATACAAGATACTGCTTTGCCAGTCGGAACAAAATGTTTGTCAAGTCCGAGCTCTTTGGCGGAAATACCCATACTAAGGCCAAGGGCCTGGGTGATGAAAAGTACAGGAATGTTGATGTCTTTCTTTAATTGTTTCTTGATTTCCGGCCGTCTCAGATCCAGGTTGGAATGACACATGGGGCAGGCAACAATGATAGAATCTGCACCGCGCTCGGCTGCGTCTTCGAGGATCCTTCCGGAAAGTTTGGCGACGAGATCCGTGCGGGACATGGAAAATCCTGCACCGCAACATTCTGTCTTGAATGCCCAATCAATGGGGGTGGCACCTGCTTTTTCCATGACTTTTTCCATCTCCATGGGGTTTTCCGGACGTTCCAGTTTGGTGAGGTCCTTGGGCCTGGCCAACAAACATCCGTAGTAGCAAGCTGTCTTTTGATTCAGTTTGTCGACGATGTATTGGTCTGCAACCGGGAAAATGTATTTCTGCAGAAACTCAAAAACGGTCAAGAGCTGCACGTTTCCGGTGAATGCCATATCAATGTACTTTTCTGTTTTCTCAAGAACGGCCTTGTCGTTCAGGATGGCCTGTTGCGAAGCGGCAAGACGGCCGTAACAAGCCGCACAGGGAATGACGATTTCAGATAAGCCCTGTTTCTCTGCCAGAGCCAAAGTGCGTGCAGGCAAAGCAACGGATAAATCGTGATTCAGACTATGTGCGGCAGATGCACCGCAGCAACTCCAATCTTTTATCTCTTCGAGGGTGATGCCGCATTTTTCTGAAACGGCAAACAAGGACTTGCTATACTCTTTACTTGATCCTTCAAGCGAACAGCCTGGATAAAAACCTACTTTCATTTCTCTCCTCCTTCGTTTTCGCTGATTCTTTGGAATATTTTCTCCATTTCCTTCACATGTTGTATCCTGCCTGGAATGGGGTTCAGTTTTCCTTTGAAGAACATCGACGGTGCTTTTTGGACATCCTGTATCATATTCAGGGTTTTCAATTTGTAGTTGAGCGTCAACCATACTTCGTTCAACTTCCCGTTCTTTTCAATGGTTTCCAAAAATGCTTTGTGGAAACTCAAAATGTCTTTTGCCTTGGGATTGACTTTATTTTGCCGTACAGATTCCTGACGAAGAAAGTCCATCACTTGTGAAAGCTTGACTTCTTGCGGACAACGTGAATAGCAAGTGTCACATGCAAGACAAAGCCAGATGGAAAGGGAACTTAAAAGTCTGTCTTCATATCCGGGAAGTTCGGCTTGCAGCATCCTTAAGACTTGATTGGGCTTGATGTCCATGTCTTCATTCAGCGGGCAACCTGCTGTACATTTTCCGCACTGATAACAATGGGAGACAATCACTCCAACTGATTCTTCCAGTCTTGATTTGAGGCTGTTTCCCGGTTTCGTTTCTATAGATTCGTGCACAATTTCAATATTAAATCGGTTAAGCTGTCTTTTTATACAAAAGAAAATCAATTGTATAGAGCAAATGATTACGGCAAATTCAGAATGCTTTTAAAAGTTGCTGTTACAAATATAACAAAATACAAACGTTTATGATGCAAGACCAATTTCAGTAATTTACCAGTACAAATATAGCAATTTGTAATGTCTATATAGCAAAATGGCCTAAAATATTTAATCATTAACAGACGTTAACGCTTTTAATTCCAAGTGTAAAAACAAAGGGGTCAAATGGAAAACTTGTGGAGAAGTAGCAAAAATATGAAATTTTGGATTAGCGGGAAATCTAACACCGTTCCCTTTCATGCCGCTGCACAAATGGAGCGATGTCCATCACCAGAGAGAAAGAAACGATACTGATTACAATTCCTCATTTATCGATTCCTGATAATCTCAAAGGATCACACTTTTGCTACTTCTCCACAACTTTTCAATTTGATCCAAACAAAGGAAGCCGCCTCCGTAAATTGAGACGACTTCCGAATTGAAAACCTAAAGAACTTTAATTAACCGCTTTTAAACCTGAAAATGTTTTTTTTATATAAAATTAATCGAAAGCTGTGTATGCTGTTTCTCCGTGTTGGGTTTCGTCGAGACCGACTGCTTCTTCCTTGTCTGTAGCCCGGAGCCCTATTAGTCTTTCGGTGATTTTAAACAATAGAAATGTCCCGACACCTGAATAAGCTATGGTTGCCCCAACGGCTATCAGCTGGACCGTCAACTGACGGATGTTTCCATAAGCGGCTCCGCTATATGCAGACTGAATGGCCGGAGTGGCCAGAACACCGGTAAGAATTGCACCGACCATACCACCTATACCATGTACTCCGAAAGCATCCAAAGCATCATCGTATCCAAGTTTAGGTTTCACATACGCAACCATGATAAAACAGATGACCGACACGATTACTCCGATAAGAAGTGCTCCTGCTACTCCTACAAATCCTGCAGCAGGAGTAATCGCAACCAAACCGGCCACGGCTCCTGTACAAATCCCGACAACTGTAGGCTTTTTCCCTATAAACCAATCCAACAAGGCCCAGGTCAGGGCAGCGGTTGCTGCAGCTATATGCGTAACCATAAAAGCGTTGGCGGCCAGTCCGTCGGCGGCTAAACCGCTACCCGCATTGAATCCGAACCATCCGAACCACAATAGTGCCGCACCGATGACTACCAATGTGATGTTGTGAGGAGGAATGGCATGACCTTTATAGTCACGTCGTTTGCCCAACATCAAGGCCATGACGATGGCAGCAATACCTGCATTGATATGTACCACAGTGCCTCCGGCAAAATCAAGTGCACCCATCTTGAACAACCATCCGTTAGCCGACCATACCCAATGTGCTACCGGGTTGTATATAAAGAGAGACCAAAGAATAGTGAACACCAAAAATCCTTTGAATTTGATCCGTTCAGAGAATGCCCCGATAATTAATGCAGGGGTGATTACGGCAAACATACATTGGAACATGATGAAAAGGAGGTGAGGAATAGTACCGACGGTACCTCCGTCAGGTGTTGCTTGAGAATGTGAAATAAAATACGGACTTAAGTCATTCAGGCAGATGCCGTTCAAAAATGTGTAGTCAAAATTTCCGATAAATGGTGCAAGAAAGCCTTTTGAATGACCAAAAGCCAGACTGTAACCGCAAACGACCCATTCAATACTGATGACGGCTACAATGATGAAACACTGCATCAAAACGTTCAAGACATTTTTTCTACGTACCAATCCGCCGTAAAAGAGTGCCAAACCAGGAATAGTCATTAAAAGGACCAGTGCTGTAGCAACAATCATCCACGCTGTGTCTCCTGAATCAATGGCTGGGACAGCAACTACCGCCGATGCTGTTTGAGCAAATGTCCCCGAAGTGAACAGCGTAAATAGTGCTGTTACCAATATGATAATTTTTCTCATAAATCTAATTTTTGTATTTGCAGACATGTTTATTCCTTATTGTATAATGCTTCTGGTCCAGTTTCGCCAGTACGGATACGATATGTTTCTTCAATGTCAGATACAAAAATTTTTCCATCACCGGTATCACCGGTACGTGCTGAATTCATGATTGCGTTGACTGTTTTTTCAAGATTGATGTTGCGAACTACGATGGAAAGCATTCGACGTTGTATGTAGTTTGATTGAAAAACCTGACCTCTTACTACTTGATCTTCGGTTGATTTTCCGAGTCCGGTAATGTCCCAATAGGAGAACCATTCGATGCCTGCATTGTATAATGCTTGTTTCACATCCTCAAATTTTGATTTACGAATGATAGCTTCAATTTTTTTCATAATTTGACTTTTTGATTTAATCTTGATTTTTTTGACAAAAGTAAATAAAATAATCAAATTGTAATATCAAAAAGATATGTAAAATTATATATTGAAAGAAATATGATATAAAATATATAAAATAAACGTCAAAATGATTTACTAATAATGCTGAGATATGGACTCATTCAATGTAATTCTTGCTTTTTGGGTAAAGCCTTGTTTAAGAAAAGATAACCGATTATTCCTGAAACGATTGTACCCATTACAATTCCCAACTTTGCTTGATTTAGCAATTCCAGACTGATTGGAGTAAAAGATAAATTGGCAATGAAAAGAGAAACTGTAAAACCGATACCGCCCAAACAACAAACACCCCACAATGATTTCCAATCCGTTTCATCAGGTAGTGAAACCAAATTCAATTTTACGGAAATCCATGTAAAAGAGTAAAGTCCAAGAGGCTTTCCGATGATCAGTCCAAGAGCGACTGCGTATGTAACCAGTCCAAAGATGTTTCCTTCACTGCTCCCGAAAACAATGCCTGCGTTGGCGAAAGCAAACAGCGGCAATATCATGTAGTTGACAAGCCCGCTGAGCCTGTCTTCCATGTATTGAAGCGGGGATATGACTTTGTTCGAGGCACCTTCGATATTTTTCAATTCGTGAATCTGGTCATTTGTCAGAACGATGCATTCTTGTTCTGTGATAGGAAAGGTATGGATGCTTTCCCTGATTCTGCCGATATATTTTTGGATTTTCAAACGGGGTTGAGCCGGAATGGTGAAAGCGACCAGGACACCGGCAACAGTACTATGCACTCCTGATTGCATGAATAAGTACCAAACCATGATACCGACAATGACATATAAGCTTTTTTGCTGTATTTTTAATTGACCGGCTATTAGTAATAATACAATTAGAGCAAATGCTATCATAATGTACATTACATGAATGTTTGTGGTATAAAAGACTGCAATCACCAATATACCACCGATATCATCCGCTACTGCAAAAGCTGTCAGAAAGATTTTCAGACCGAGTGGCACCCGTTTCCCAAAAAGACTTAGTGCTCCTAAGGAAAAAGCAATATCTGTTGCCATTGGAATTGCCGCACCTTTTGAGCCGGGAGAAACATGATTGATCATCAGGTAAACCAAAACAGGCGTTATCATTCCTCCTATAGCGGCAATAATAGGTAAAGAGGCTTTTCGCAGAGAAGACAATTCTCCGACAAGCACTTCTCTTTTTATTTCCAGTCCGACATGAAAGAAAAATATGGCCATCAGACAGTCATTAATAAAAGCCGCCATACTCAGTGATTCTCCATAATGACTCAATAAGTTGAAATTTCCAAATTTTAAAGAAATAGGATGGCTCAAGAATTTTGTGTAGTAGATACTCCAGGGAGAGTTTGCTACCAGAATAGCCAGTATAGCAACAAATATCAACAATATTCCGCCGTTTACATTGTGGCGAAAAAAGGAAGTAAAGGAATAATTGAAAGGTTTATGATAAGACATATTTGTAAGAATTTTTACATCTTCTTTTGAATTTTTCGATATTTACTTTTGTAACCAAAACAATTGGAACCTGCTTATTTCAAAAGAAAAAGTCTTCTATGTGAAATCAAGAGAGTGTTTTCATGTGGTGATTTCAACATAGAAGACCAAAATCTATTGTGCAAATATTTAATTAGTTATATGCTTTTTCACCATGTTCATAGTAGTCCAAACCATTTTCTTCTTCTTTTTTGGAAACACGAAGACCTATTGTGTGTTTCAAGGTTAGGAATAAAATAAGTCCGCATATTACAGTCCAAACAGCAACTGCTCCTACACCAATTAATTGTGAAACCAGTAAATCTGTTCCACCACCATAGAATAATCCGCATAAACCATCTTCTTTTGCGAAGAACCCAACCATAATTGTACCAAATACACCATTTATACAGTGTACAGAAACAGCTCCGACGGGATCGTCTATTTTTACAATTCGATCAAAGAACTCTACAGCAAACACGACAAGAACACCAGACATCAGTCCTATGACAATAGCACCACCAGGGGTTACGGTATCACAACCGGCAGTTATGGCAACCAATCCAGCTAAAACGCCGTTCAGAGTCATTCCCAAGCCTGGTTTCCCATAACGAATCCAAGTAAGCAGTAGTGTTGCAATTCCACCAGCTGCAGCCGCGGCATTGGTCGTTACAAAAATGTTGGCAACAAGATTCGGGTTGGAGAGGCTTAATGTAGATCCGGGGTTAAATCCGAACCAACCAATCCAAAGAATAAAGACACCCAATGTTCCCAATGTGATACTATGACCGGGAATAGCGTGTATTTTTCCGTTTTTATACTTACCGATACGCGGTCCGAGTACCGCAGCTCCAACCAATGCCAACCAACCACCGACAGAATGTACAACAGTGGAACCTGCAAAATCATGGAAGCCTATTTGGGAGAGCCATCCGCCGCCCCAAATCCAATGACCTGAAACAGGATATATGATCAGAGAAATTACAGCACTATAAATCAGATAAGAGCTGAATTTAGTACGCTCAGCCATTGCGCCTGAGACTATGGTTGCAGCTGTTGCAGCAAAAACCAGCTGAAAGAAGAAAAATGCCATATTGGGTAAACCCAATGCGGATCCGTGATCTACTTTTGATAACCATTCGATTTCTCCGAACCAGCCGTTGCCTGCTCCGAACATGAATCCATAACCCAATATCCAGAAGACGATTGTTCCGATACAAAAGTCCATTAAATTTTTAAAAAGGATGTTGGTTGTATTTTTAGATCTTGTAAAACCTGCTTCTACCAATGCAAAACCTGCTTGCATAAAAAAAACCAGAGCTCCAGTAATGAGAACCCAGAAAGTATTTAAACCTAAAGTTAATTGTGATAAATCCATCTTTTTATTTTTTTTTGTTAGTCTTTAATGTATAGTGATTCCGGCCCTTTTTCTCCTGTTCTAATTCGAACAGATTCATCAACTGGCATGATGAATATTTTTCCATCGCCCATTTCTCCGGTCCTTCCAGCTTTGACGATAGCATCAATGGATGTATCTACAAACTGGTCGCGACAGACAAAAGAGATAACTCTTCTTGGGATTAGTCTTGTCTCGTAAATGGTAGCCCTGTAAATGGCTCCTGATTTTTCATTTCCTACACCTGTGACGTCCCAGTAGGTAAAAAAATCAATGCCGACTTCGTGCAAGGCATCCGTTACTTCTTCAAACTGGGATACCCGAATAATTGCTTCAATTTTTTTCATAATGTTGTAAATAATTAAGTAAAAATATTTTTTGTAAAGTTTTACAAAGTGACTCCTGCCACCAAGAAGGCGTTATTTGCTGATGGGTTGAAACCAACAATACCATAAACGGGCAAGCTGAATTTATCTGTTATCTCGATCGGTTTGCTGACTTTGAGACCTATATTGGTGACATCAAAGCCGGAAGTTACATATACGGATGGGCTGTCAAAAATGGATGCTCCGCAAAATATCTTTGCATTTGAAGACAAAGGATAACCCAGTTCCACATAAGTTGAATAAGCATTGTCTCCGTTAGTTTTTTTGTCTGCACCGGCAAACATGGTGTTTAAGGAGGCACTTATCGGAAAAGATTTTTTGCCGGTATAAGTAAGTGTTGCTTCAAAAATGTGGTCTGTTCCGTCGGAGTAATCAAAATAATCTTTGGAGAATGTCCAGTTATAATCAGTAAGGGTAAAAGATAACTGATCAGAGAATGTATATGTTGCATAAAGGTCGAATTCTTTAAGATTCCCGGAGAAATTTCCAGATCCCCAGGCACCAACGCTGAGCTTGCTGTTGGTGTAAGAAACAGAAGGCTGAATATTGGGTTCATTGGAACCTTGGGCGACACCACGCCAAACATAAGAACTTACAATATCAGCTCCAGTGCTAAAATTACCCTGTGCGGATAGGACAGATGCGGTTAGTGAAAACGCTAAAATTAAAAAAAGCTTTTGCCGTTTTTTTACTGATTTTTTCATAATCGTTTTTTTTAGTTGTTAATCCTTTTTATCTAATTCACGGTGCAAACATAAGAATATATTTTAATGAACAACCAAAAAGACATGTAAAATGACAAAAAAGCATAAAAATGACACTTAATAAACATAAATGCTTTCAAAAAGATATTATAAATCAAAAAAACGCTGACATTAGAGAATGTTTACAAATCAGCTTGTAATACTAACGATTGTTAACAGAAAGGTGGGCATTACTATTAATCTGAAGGAAAATAGGTGTATTAATTTATTCAGACATGAGGTTAAAAGCATAAAATATTTTACATTTGTAAAAAATATTTGCAAAAATTCCCGTGGAAAAAGAAAAAGTCGTATTCCTCGCTAAAATGTTTGAAAACTGGTGTGGCAGTGAGCCTAAGAAAATCAGTTTTTTGCCGCCGAGTGGTTCTTATCGTAGTTATTGCCGTATAGAAGCAGGGGCGTTTTCAGCACTCGGTGCTTGGAATTCGGATGTTCGTGAGAATGATGCTTTTTTGTCTTTTTCCAGGAGTTTTCGAAAAGAGGGCTTGGCAGTTCCTGAGATATATGCAGAAAATCCTTTGGAAGGCATTTATTTATTGGAAGATTTCGGATTGGATACACTTTTTGATTTGGTAAAAGATCGTCCGTTTGATGATCGTTTGAAAGATCTTTATAAAAAAAGCTTGGCCGGACTCATAGATATCCAGTTGAAAGGAAAGGATTGCATCGATTATCGAAAATGTTATCCGCGTGCTGCTTTTGACCGGGATTCTATGATGTGGGACCTGAATTATTTCAAATATTATTTTTTGAAATTGGTGCGGATTCCTTTTGATGAGCAGGCTTTGGAGGAGGATTTCCGAAACTTCACGGAATATCTGCTGCAAGAACGTGGCGATTATTTTTTGTACCGTGATTTTCAGACTGCCAACATCATGATTTTCAAAGAAGAACCATATTTTATTGATTATCAGGGTGGACGTCGTGGTGCATTACAATATGACCCGGCCAGTTTACTTTTTGATGCCAAAGCCCGTGTTTCCAAAGAAATCCGTCAGGAACTTATTGAATTTTATGTGGAGGAACTATCTAAAAAGATGGTGGTGGATAAGATCCAATTCATGGGTCATTATCAGGGGTATGTGCTGATTCGTCTGATGCAGGCTATGGGTGCGTTTGGCTTTCGAGGGATTGTAGAAAAAAAGCCGGGTTTTATGGAAAGTATTCCACCGGCACTTGATATGTTTGCCGATCTTTTGGATGAATGGTCCTTACCTGTAGAGATACCGGAATTGAAAGCTTGTTACGTTCGAATGTTAAAATCCGAATATCTAAAAAAAATGCTTGAGAAATTATAATTTTTTCAGACTCCTGAAAAAAATAAATCATCCTGATACTGGATTTAATGATAATGTCCGGTTTTTGTTTTAATATTACATGATTGATGAGAGCGGTTATATTTGCAGCAGGACTTGGTACGAGGCTGTATCCTTATACAAAAGATAAACCAAAAGCTTTGGTGGAAGTGAATGGTGTCTCCATGCTCGGTCATACCTTGCATAAAATGCAGGCTTTTGGTATTAAGGATATTGTTGTCAATGTACATGCTTTTGCCGATCAGGTGGAAAGTTTTTTGAATGACTTTTCTGTTTTGAATCCGGAAATGCGGATTCGCATTTCAGATGAAAGGGATTTGTTGCTCGAAACCGGAGGAGGTTTGAAAAAGATGCAACCCATGCTGGCTGATGCCCCTTTCATCGTTCATAATGTTGATGTGATCTCCACCGTCGATTTAAAAGCTTTGCAACAAGCCGACCTGGCATACCTTCTTAGTAATCCCGGGCATTTGGCTACGTTGGCTGTTCGTAAAACTCAAAGTGACCGTTATTTTCTTTTCAATGAAAAGGGTCTGCTTTGTGGCTGGGAAAATGTAAAAACCGGTGAGCAGAAAATTTCCAGGCTCCGGGAGAAGAACCTACAACGATTCGGTTTTACCGGAATTCATCTGATTCATCCTGCTCTTTTTCCCTTAATGACGGAAAATGGCGTTTTTTCTATTACAGATGTTTATTTGCGTCTTGCTTGTACTCATGAAATCAGGATGTTCGATGCCAGCGATGCGGAATGGTTTGATATCGGAAATCCGGAGCAGCTGAAATTGGCCGCTGAAAAAATCACAAGTTTGATTTGAAGCCACAAGATTAAAAGGTATTGATTCGCAAGATAGATCTATTTATATCTGATAGAATTTGATAAAAAGAATCGATATTATTCTTTTTTATAACTTTTTTCAGGAAAAATATTATAATTTATTGCTGATAATAAAAAATAACTTATCTTTGCAACGTCAAAACAAAAGATGATCAATGACAAACAATATTCTACACATAATTTCTTTAATTGGTATTATTCTATTGGAATGGTAGCAAGGTAGTGAGATTGTGTGTTAGACTAAAACGAATGAATAACGAAAGCCCTTCTTGCTACCTTTGCAGGAAGGGCTTTTTGTTAATATCCGAATAAATGAACAAATATTAATCATAAGTGATATGTCTGACAAAGTATTTATTTTCGATACAACCTTGCGTGATGGAGAACAGGTCCCCGGATGCCAATTGAACACGGTTGAAAAAATTCAGGTGGCTAAAGCACTTGAATCTCTTGGTGTGGATGTTATCGAAGCAGGTTTTCCCATTTCCAGCCCTGGTGATTTTAAGTCGGTTGTGGAAATTTCAAAAGCAGTGACCTGGCCAACCATCTGTGCCTTGACTCGATCAGTTGAAAAGGATATAGATGTGGCGGTGGAAGCCTTGAAATATGCAAAACACGGACGCATCCATACAGGAATCGGTACATCGGATTACCATATCAAGTATAAATTTAATTCCAATCGGGAAGATATTCTGGAACGTGCCATTGCTTGCGTGAAGTATGCTAAAAAATATGTCGAAGATGTGGAATTTTACGCAGAAGATGCGGGTCGTACGGATAACGAATATCTGGCCAGAGTGGTGGAAGCCGTCATTAAGGCGGGAGCAACCGTAGTGAACATTCCGGATACCACCGGATATTGTTTACCCGGTGTTTATGGCGATAAAATCAAGTTTCTGATGGAAAATGTGCCGAATATCCATCAAGCTGTAATCTCTACCCATTGCCACAACGATTTGGGTATGGCCACAGCCAATACGATGGCCGGCATCCTGAACGGAGCCCGCCAGGTGGAAGTGACCATCAATGGTATCGGAGAACGTGCGGGAAATACGGCATTGGAAGAAATTGCCATGATCATCAAGAGTCATAAGGATATTCCGTATATGACCAATATCAATACACCGCTTATTTCTCAAACCAGCCGGATGGTATCCAATCTGATGAACATGCCCATCCAGCCTAACAAGGCTATTGTCGGGAGAAACGCCTTTGCACATTCATCAGGCATTCATCAGGATGGTGTCCTGAAAAACAGGGAAAGTTATGAAATCATAGATCCGAAAGAGGTCGGCATTGACGAAAATTCTATCGTATTGACCGCCAGAAGTGGACGCGCCGCCTTGAAGCATCGCCTTTCAGTACTTGGTGTTGAGATTGACGGAGACCGTTTACAGAAAGTCTATTTGGAATTTCTTAAATTAGCCGACCGTAAGAAAATCATCAATGATGATGATGTCTTGTTGTTGGTTGGAATGGAACGATCTGAAGATAAACATATTAAGTTGGATCATTTGCAGGTTGTTTCAGGCAAGGGCGTTCAATCGGTTGCCAGCATCCGCTTGGATATTGCCGGTGAGAAATTTGAAGCTGCCGCAACAGGAAACGGTCCTGTTGATGCGGCGATCAAGGCCTTAAAATGTATCATCAAACGAGATATGACCTTACAGGAATTCCTGATTCAAGCCATCACCAAGGGTAGTGACGATACGGGAAAAGTACACATGCAGGTCGAATATGAAGGCGTGGTTTATTATGGCTTCTCCGGTAACACCGATATTGTTGTCGCATCCGTGGAAGCTTATATTGATGCAATCAACAAATTTGTAAAAAAATAAACTATTTGATTAGGTTAACGATTTAGAAGAAAAAAGAAATATGGGAAAGACTTTATTTGACAAGATTTGGGATCAGCATGTGGTCGATATGGTCAATGACGGACCTACGCAACTATACATTGACAGACTTTATTGTCACGAAGTAACCAGTCCGCAGGCATTTCAGGGTATGCGCAACCGAAATTTAAGATTCCTTCGTCCGGAGAAAACCGTCTGTATTCCGGACCATAATATTCCGACACTCAATCAGGACAAACCGATAGAAGATCCTGTTTCCCGCAATCAGGTGGAGACCCTGACTAAGAATGCCAAAGACTTCGGCATCACGCTTTTTGGATTGGGACACAAGAAGAATGGTGTGATTCATGTGGTTGGACCGGAAACCGGAATGACCTTACCGGGAATGACCATTGTTTGCGGAGACTCACACACCTCAACGCACGGTGCCATGGGTGCCGTCGCTTTTGGTATAGGGACTTCGGAAGTGGAAATGGTCATGGCCTCACAGTGTATTTTACAAGCCAAGCCCAAACGTATGCGCATGACCATCAATGGAAAACTCGGTGCTGGTGTCTCAGCCAAGGATATGGCTTTGTACGTGATAGCTCAAATGACCACCGGCGGTGCAACCGGCTATTTTGTGGAATATGCAGGAGAGGCAGTTCGCACCTTGAGTATGGAAGGTCGTTTGACTTTATGTAATCTTTCCATAGAGATGGGAGCACGGGGAGGCATGATTGCTCCTGATGAAACGACCGTCAAATACATTCAAGGCAGAGAATATGCACCCAAAGGCAAAGCTTGGGAAGAGGCTGTTGCTTACTGGAAGACCCTGAAAACGGATGAAGATGCTATTTTCGACAAGGAAATTAAATTGAATGCGGCCGATATCGAACCCATGGTCACTTATGGAACAAATCCCGGTATGGGTATGGGCATCACTCAATCCATCCCAACGATGGACAACATCGATGAATCCGGTCGGATTTCCTATCAGAAGTCTTTGGATTATATGGGCTTCAAACCCGGCGAAAAGATGCTGGGGAAAAAAATAGATTATATATTTCTGGGTAGTTGTACCAATGGGCGGATCGAAGATTTTCGTGCCTTTGCCGGATTTGTGAAAGGCCGGAAGAAAGCAGAAAATGTGGTTGCATGGCTGGTTCCTGGATCATGGGCTGTGGAAGCCCAATGTCGCAAAGAAGGCTTGGTGGACATTTTGAATGCCGCTGGTTTTGAATTGCGCCAACCAGGTTGTTCTGCCTGTCTGGCCATGAACGAAGACAAGATTCCTGCAGGAAAATATGCAGTTTCTACGTCTAACCGAAATTTTGAAGGTCGTCAGGGCCCCGGTGCACGCACCATTCTGGCCGGCCCATTAGTTGCAGCTGCCGCAGCAGTGACAGGATGTATCACTGATCCGAGAGTTTGAAGCTATGGAACCGACTTATAAATTCAGAGTACCGATCCAGGTTCGCTTCAATGATGTGGACATCATGGGGCATGTATCCAATACTGTCTATCAGAATTATTACGATGCCGGAAAAATGGACTATTTTGATCATGTCATGCCTGATTTGGATTATATTATATTGGGCGTTGTCGGTGCTTCCATCAAAATTGACTATCTGGAACCTATTTATATGAGAAACCAAATCTATGTTGAGACCCGTATCGCCATTTTGGGCCATAAGAGTCTCACGATGGATCATCGGTTGGTGAATTGTGAAACGGGTGAATTGCTATCTACCTGTTCGGCTGTTCTTGTTTGCTATGACGTCAAAAATCAGAAAAGCATCTTTGTTCCGGATCATTGGCGAAAAAGTATTTTATCACATGAAGGAGATCAATTAATCATTAAATAATTTGCGTGTTTGATTTCACATAAACGCATGACATATTTCAAAAATGGAAAAGTTTATCACTCTTACTTCTACCATAGTTCCACTTCCTATTGAGAACGTGGACACGGATCAAATCATTCCTGCGCGTTTTCTGAAAGCAACTTCCAGAGAGGGCTTCGGGGATAATCTATTTCGTGATTGGCGCTTTGACGGCAACAATCAACCCATCAAGGACTTTGTATTGAACAATCCAACCTATAACGGTACCATTCTGGTAGCCGGAAAAAATTTCGGAAGTGGCTCCAGCCGTGAACATGCAGCCTGGGCTGTGGCCGGATACGGTTTCAAGGTGGTGGTATCCAGCTTTTTTGCCGATATCTTCAAGAATAACTCGCTCAATAACGGTCTTTTGCCTGTTGTTGTGAGTGAAAGATTTCTGGCTGATATTTTTGCTGCTGTGAAAGCCTATCCGGCAGCAACCTTAACTGTCAATCTCGAAGAACAGACCATCACGAATAATGCCAATGGAGCTATCGAAAAGTTTCAGATAAATTCCTATAAAAGAAATTGCCTGTTACAAGGATATGATGATATAGATTTTCTTCTCAGCAACAAGGCGAAAATTGAAGCTTGGGAAAAAACAAACAAATAATATCTAAATATCAAAATAGAAAGAATGAGATGAAAGTCGAGATATTGGATACGACCTTAAGGGACGGAGAACAGACTTCCGGTGTTTCTTTTGCTGTTCAGGAAAAACTCAGCATTGTCCGACTGTTATTGGAAGAACTGAAAGTAGATCGGGTGGAGGTTGCTTCGGCACGTGTTTCTACGGGTGAATTTGAAACTGTCAAACGTATTGCCGCCTGGGCTTCCCTTCACGATGTGCTCGAACGCATTGAAATACTGAGCTTTATAGATAAAGGTGCTTCTCTGAAATGGGTGGAAGAGGCAGGTTGTACAGTGGCTAATCTGTTGTGCAAGGGGTCACTCAAGCATGTGACGGAGCAACTTCGCAAAACTCCTGAACAGCATTTACAGGATGTAAAGGATGAAATTGCCTTTGCTCAGACTATGGGTATTACCATAAACCTATATTTGGAAGATTGGTCGAATGGTATAATGAGTTCTCCCGATTATGTCCGGTACCTGATGGACGGGTTGAAAGATCAGCCGGTTAAACGTTTTATGTTGCCCGATACGCTGGGTATACTGAATCCCGACCAGACAGGAACGTTCTGCTCTACTATGATACATCAATATCCGGACTTGCATTTTGACTTCCATGCACACAACGATTACGATTTAGCCGTAGCCAATACTTATGCAGCGGTAAGGGCCGGAATCAGGGGCATTCATGCCACAGTAAACGGACTTGGTGAGCGCGCAGGGAATGCTCCGTTGACCAGTGTCGTTGCCGTGTTGCATGATCAGTTGAAAATAAAGACCAATGTCCGTGAAGAAAAGTTGACTTCGGTCAGTAAGATAGTCGAGTCGTATTCGGGTATCCGTATTCCAGCCAACAAACCGGTGATCGGGGACAATGTTTTTACTCAGTGTGCAGGAATACATGCCGATGGAGATGCTAAAAACAATTTGTATTTCAACGATTTGTTGCCGGAACGTTTTGGTCGTACCCGTGAATATGCACTTGGCAAGACTTCCGGGAAAGCCAGTATACAAAAAAATCTGGATGCATTGGGTATTGAGTTGGATGAAGAATCCATGCGATTGGTGACAGACCGCGTAATCCAGTTGGGAGACAAAAAAGAACTCGTAACTCAGGAAGACTTGCCTTACATCATTTCCGATGTGCTCAAACAAGCGAACGGAACCCAATCCGTACGTATCCTGAATTATTCCCTGTCACTGGTCCAGAATTTGAAACCTGTCGCCACCGTTATGCTCGACATCAATGGGAAAATTTTTCAGGAGACATCCCCTGGAGATGGTCAATATGATGCCTTTGTAAAATCATTACATAAAATCTACGAATCTCAAAACCGTATCTTCCCGATGTTGACCAACTATGAAGTGACAATTCCACCCGGCGGACGTACGGACGCTTTTGTTCAGACTGTTATTTGTTGGTCATACAAGGATAAGACTTTCAAAACCAGTGGACTGGATGCAGACCAGGCTGAGGCTGCCATCAAGGCGACTATTAAGATGTTGAACATTATTGAGGACTGGGACAAAAACTTAAATTAGATATATTTGGCGAGTTACATCGAATACCTAAATGTTGAAATAAAAAATAATGAGATGAAATTGAATATTGCAGTACTTCCGGGTGACGGGATCGGTCCTGAGATTGTAGAACAGGCATTGAAAGTCACAAAAGCCGTTTGTGAAAAATTTGGCCATACATTGAATGATGAATTTGCACTGGTTGGAGCTTGTGCCATAGATGCCTTCGGGAATCCTTATCCGGACAGCACCCATGAACTTTGTATGAAATCAGATGCGGTGCTCTTCGGAGCCATCGGCTCTCCGAAATACGACAACGACCCTATGGCGAAAATTCGTCCGGAACAAGGCTTGTTGGCCATGCGCAAGAAACTGGGTTTGTATGCAAATCTTCGTCCTGTCCATGTTTTCCCATCTTTAATCAGTCGTTCTCCTTTGCGAGCTGATTTGGTTGAACATGCTGACTTTCTTTGTGTCCGTGAACTGACAGGGGGACTGTATTTCGGTCGTCCCCAGGGTCGGAGTGAAGATGGTAACTCTGCGGTGGATACTTGTGTTTATAGCCGCGAAGAAATTGAACGCATCCTGAAGCTTGCTTTTGAATATGCAGGCAAACGCCGGAAGAAATTGACGGTAGTAGATAAGGCCAATATTTTGGAAACCTCTCGTCTTTGGCGGCAGATTGCTCAGGAAATGGCTCCGAAATATCCTGATATCCAGGTTGAATACATTTATGTGGATAATGCAGCCATGCGTCTCGTCCAATGGCCATCCAGCTTTGATGTATTGGTAACGGAAAACATGTTCGGAGACATCCTCACGGATGAGGCTTCCGTTATCACCGGTTCACTCGGTATGTTGCCATCCGCTTCTATCGGCCTTCATACCTCGGTTTTTGAGCCCATCCACGGATCTTATCCGCAAGCAGCGGGAAAAAATATCGCAAATCCATTGGCAACCGTCCTTTCGGCAGCCATGATGTTTGAATATGCATTTGGCTTGATGGAAGAAGGCAATGCTATTCGTGAAGCTGTTGCCGCCAGCATGGATGCGGGCTTTGTTACCGAAGATATCACTACTGAGCCGGGACAGAAAGCACGCAAGACCAGTGAGGTGGGAGATTGGCTGGTAAACTATATCAAAGGATAGACAATGCTATTTTTGACGTATGAAAAAACTTTCTTTATGCCTCTGAGAATGGAATATAAATTTGATCCTTGATTTCTGATAACGAATAAAAAGGGTGTACCATACTTTTGATACACCCTTTTCAAAGTTATTTGGGATGATTTTTATTCTTCATTCAGGGTAACACGTTTGAAATCTGAAATTTTCAGGCTCTTATCATTGCTCTTCAAATATTGTTCGATATTCATTTTTGCATCTTTGATAAATGTTTGTTCCACCAAAGTGGATTCCTGATAGAATTTATTCAAGCGGCCTTGAGCAATCTTATCCAGCATGTTTTCTGGCTTTCCTTCCTGACGGGCTTTTTCACGACCGATTTCCAGTTCGTTTTCTATTACTGAAGCCGGTACGGATTTGCGATCCAAAGAAATTGGATTCATAGCTGCTACTTGCATGGCGACGTCACGTGCAACCTGATATTCTGTTTCTTTATTGAAAGAAACAAGGGCTGCCAATTTGTTCCCCGGGTGAATATAGGTGATGACAAATGCATCTTTTACGTGTTCGTAATAGTCCAATTCCATTTTTTCTCCGGTTACGCCACTGCGTTCTGTAACCAAGGTCGCAATGTCTTTACCATTGATTTGGAGTTTCTTCAGATCGTCCAAGGTGTCAGGCTGTTGAGCCAATGCTACATCCAAAATGGATTGTGTCAAGGCGATAAAATCAGCATTCTGAGCAACAAAGTCGGTTTCGCATTTCAAAGCCAAAACAGCGGCAAAGCCACCATTGGTACCAGCCAATACACATCCCTCCGAAGCTTCGCGATCACTGCGTTTTGCAGCAATAGCCTTACCTTTTTCACGAATGATTTTAATAGCTTCGTCGAAGTCATTGTTTGCCTCAGTCAAAGCTTTCTTACAGTCCATCATCCCGGCTCCTGTCATCGTACGGAGCTTTGAGATTTCTGCTATAGTAACTGCCATAGTCTAATTTATTTATTTTGTTAATAATCCCGGATTAAAACAACAATGTGCCCATATGCCTTCGTTCTAAAAACAAGCACATCAGCACATTGATATAATGAGAATCTTGTAGCTTATTCTTCGTCTTCTTTCTTGATGTACTTAGCGGCGACATTTGCCTTTAAAGCCTCAACATCATCTTTATGGATCAGCTCTTTCTTGGCTTTACCGCGACGTTCTCTCTTAACAGGAACTTCAGCGTTTTCATCACCTTCAGCGACAGCCATGTCGACCTTTTCAGCTTTACGTTCTTCCAGACCTTCACTGATAGCTGTACAAACCGCACCCAAAATCACTTCGATGGATTTTGTCGCATCGTCGTTGGCAGGAATGACATAATCAATGATTTCCGGATTGGAATTCGTATCAACCATGGCAAAAACAGGAATCCCCAAACGAAATGCTTCCTGTACTGCAATCTGTTCCTTCATGACGTCAACAACGAACAGAGCTGAAGGAAGACGGTTCAGGTCGGCGATACTGCCTAAGTTCTTTTCCAGTTTGGCACGTTGACGGGTCACTTGAAGACGTTCTCTTTTGGAAAGGTTGTTGAATGTTCCATCGGTAATCATCTTGTCGATGGTGGACATTTTCTTGACGGCCTTCCGAATGGTAGGGAAGTTGGTCAACATACCACCCGGCCAGCGTTCAATCACGTAAGGCATATTGATGGAAGTTGCCATATCAGCCACCACTTGTTTTGCTTGTTTCTTGGTAGCGACAAAAAGGATTTTTTTGCCGCTTTTTGCTATCCCTTTCAAAGCTTCTGCAGCTTCGTCCACTTTAGCAACCGTTTTGTGTAAGTCTATAATGTGGATACCGTTGCGTTCCATGAAAATGTAAGGTGCCATGGCAGGATTCCATTTTCTTTTCAGGTGTCCGAAATGCACACCGGCTTCCAACAATTGATCAAAATTTGTTCTTGACATTTTTGTTTGTTTTATTCGTTTACTTTCTTTTGGATTCATTCAATCGCCGGGTAGTTTTTGGTTGCACCAAGCAACCTGAAGTCCCGGCCATTTAGATACTAAACGCGTCTTATAAAGAGCAGTGGTATCAAAGCGATTAACGTTTGCTGAATTGGAATCTCTTTCTTGCTTTCGGACGACCTGGTTTCTTACGTTCAACAACACGTGAATCGCGGGTCATGAATCCTTCGGAACGCAAGGCTGACTTGTCTTCCGGGTTGATTTTCACCAAAGCACGGGCAATCGCCAAACGCAAGGCTTCTGCCTGACCTTTGAAACCACCTCCGTCAAGATTTACACGAATGTCGTATTTTTCAGCAACACCGATTTTGTTCAGTGGTTGTCTAACGACATATTGGAGAATACCGGATGGAAAATAAAGATTCAAATCTCGTTTGTTGATGGTGATGGTTCCGGTTCCTTCACTAACGAAGACACGAGCAACCGCAGCTTTCCTTCTTCCTATTGCATTTACTGCTTCCATACTTTTTATTTAAGAGAATTTATATCAATAACTTTCGGACTTTGTGCTTCGTGCGGATGTTCAGTACCCGTATAAACATACATGTTTCCGATAACTGCCTCGCCCAAACGGTTTTTGGGGAGCATACCTTTGACAACTTTTCTATAAAGTCTCGTAGGATCTTTTGCCATCATTTTTGCTGGTGACATAAAACGTTGGCCACCAGGATATCCGGTATGGCTTACATAAACACGGTCATCCCATTTGTTGCCCGTCAATTTTACTTTATCTGCATTGAGGATGATAACATTATCACCACAGTCAACGTGCGGGGTAAAGCTGGGTTTGTATTTGCCTCTCAGCAATTTGGCAACTTTTGTAGCCAAACGTCCCAGCACCTGATCGGTTGCATCAACTACAACCCACTCTTTTTGCGCCGTTGCTTTGTTTGCAGAAATGGTTTTGTAACTCAAAGTATCCACTGCTTAAATTTTAATTGATTAAAAAACTACTGATTCCTCGACAGAACTAAATTCGGACACATGAACCTTAATCTGCTTAGAATTAAAATCTTACACTTTTTTTTGAAAATAATCGGCCTGCAAAAGTACAGCGTTTTTTTAAGATATGCAAAGGTTGAAACGAAAAGTTTGGAAATAAAGTTCTTCATCTATCTAAAATCCATGCATTTTAATACAACCCTCCCTTTCTTTTTAGGAATAAGATTGATAAAGGCATTATGATGGTTGCAAAGATTTTTCGGAACGAACGTCGCAAAGTCATGTGCTACCGTTACTGGAACAGGAACGGTAGTACCTTAAAAAGTATTACAAATATTGCGGGGAAAATAGCTTTTTTCATTCGATAAATGCTGCACTGTCTTTATCGCAATAAAGTGTAGCAGACGGATGTGTTCTCAGGATAGTAGCAGGGCATTTCTCAGAAATGCTTCCGGAAAGAGTGTTTTTTACCGCGTTGGCTTTTAATTTACCAGGCACAATACAGAAAAGTCTGTTCGCAGACATTAAGGTTGGAACCGTAAGAGTAATTGCGTGCATCGGAACTAAGTCCATAGATGCAAAACACCCGTCATTGACTTGTTGATTGCGGCAGGTCTTATCCAGCTCAACCACTTTGACCATCTTTAAATCATTGAACAACGCCACATGTGGATCATTGAACGCAATATGTCCGTTTTCGCCAATGCCCATCATGACAATATCAACAGGATATTTGAGTAATAGTTGGGTATACTTTTCACAAATTTCTGAAGGGGATAAATGGGAACTATTCAGATAGTTTACCGAACGAAACGGCACTTTTGAAAAAATAGCTGATTTTAGAAAATTGCCGAAGCCCTGCGGTGCATCATCAGGTAAACCGATGTATTCATCCATATGAAAAGCATTAATCCTTGTCCAATCAATGCCTTCACTTTTCGCCAATGCTGCGAGAAATTCGTTTTGAGAAGGAGCCGCTGCAAATACGATATTCAGAAACTCTTTGTTCTTTAACTGTTCGATAATGTAACATGAGGCTTCTTTGGCTGCCTCCTCGCCCATGGTTTGACGGTTTTCATATACTTTGACAACCAACCGCCCAAAATCCTTTTCCAATAACATAACTTCCTATATTAAAATTATCCGTTTTTTCAGGATAGTCTTTAATATCCATATTCTGATCAAAGATTACAAATCCTTATCCAATGCAGATAGCAAACGGCCTCTTATATACCCTGAACATTTCAGGCAAAAATAAGGGAATCATTTTTTAATAATGGATGAAAAACGTAATTTGAGTCTCAGAATGCGAAATTGTTACGATTTGGAACCGAATTTGTTTTTATACTCAAGCGGAGTGCAGTTTTTCAGCTTTTTGAAGGTTCTGGAAATATTCTTGCAATCATTGAAACCAGACCGGAGTGCCAATTCATATAAAGGCTGGTCTGTCGTCAACAATAGATAGGAAAAATACTCGATCCGGAAGTTTATGATAAATTGGTAAATAGATGTACCCAGTTCTTCCTTAAATTTAATTTCCAGAAGACGTCTTGAAAGCGGAACCAATTTTGTAAAGTCTGTGATGGAGATATCCGATGCAAAGTTCTCTTCTATGTATTTTACGACAGTCAGAATATTTTTATTCGTAATAACATATTTTTCAGTCGATAACCTGGCTTCAATCCTTATCGGATTGACAACAATATTGAAGGGATCGCTTTTTTCTTTCCTGATGAGTTGATGCAAGAGTCGACCGGCTTCATATCCACCTTTTTGTACATCCAAGACAATAGAAGAGATGGGAGGGTCTGACAAGTTACAGATAAGCTCATCGTTATCAACGCCTAATAGTGAAATGTCATTGGGAATATTGATATTATTTATTTTACATGTTTCTGTGACCTGTAAGGCAAAATTGTCATCACAAGCAAACAATGCGATTGGTTTAGGTAATGACAAAAGCCATTCACCCAAATGAGAATATCCGTTTTCCATCTGATTGTCTTCAATAGACTCAACTTCAAGGCTATAAAAGCGACCTCCGATTTTTTCAACTTCATTTTTAAACCCGTCCCTTCTTTCCATTGACCAGATTACATCCTTATTCCCATAGAAAGCGAAATTTTTAAATCCTTTTTGTGTAAAAAATCTGGCAGCCATCGCACCTGTTCCGGTATAATCTCCGGTCAGATTTGAAAAATATCCGCTACGTTCTTTATAATTTTGAAGAATAACAGGAATGTTCAATTCTTTCAACAAGGTTTTGCCTTCCGTATCCCACTGGGCGATAATCGCATCAGCACCCCATTTTTTTGCCCAATTCACAATACCTTCCTTCCCGTAAAGTGACTTATAATAAGAAGGTAATCGATAGAATGTCCAGGGACCGAAATCTTTGGAATATTGGATAATACCCTTCAGCAGTTCCCGGCTGAATTCACTGGAGTAGTCAATCAAGATAAGTATTTTTGTCATCGCAATTTTTATCTTTTTTGAAATATGAATTAGATGCTATTCCTAATAAGTCAAAGACAAGTGATATTCCAACAACAAATTTATAAATTTATATTGTCTGTCAAAAAATTTAGGCATTAATATTAATGTGTACTATTGCAGAATCATTATCGGAGAATCAAGATTGTCATAGCCATTCAGATAACAAATCCCTCTCTTTTATTGCAGCCATTTATTATAAACCCGGTTTATTATGCTGAGAGGTTATATATAGTGAAAAATTTGCTTTATATAGCTTTATATCTGTGCTATATGATTTATTAAGGCTATCAAATGGAGTCAATCATACACCTTAATAATAGAATATTAAACAATCGAATATCTTTTGAATGAGTTTTTGCACGACATTACACGGCTATTTCTATATTCTGCTTTATATGGGGCTGCAATTTGCGTTTTTTGAGTACAAGTCTGCGTATTTTTTTTATTTTTTTATTTTTATATACTTTTCTTTGCAATGTTGTAGAAGATTAACATTAGTGGGTTATTTTATAAAAAATTACCTGTATAGCGAATCCATTTAACAAATGTTTTCGCTTTTTGTTGAGCAGTGTTAATGAGATGACATAACATAACAATCTAATACAAAACATACATATATTACTATTCATTAATTAATATCTAAAAACTTATGGTATATAAATTTTTGCATCCGATGATGATTAAGAAAATAGTTAATGTTATTATTCTTTTGTTTTTACTACCGATAAGTTTAGTAAGTCAAGAAATAGCATTACGGGGAAAAGTCGTTTCCGCTGAAGACAATCAGCCTCTGGCAGGAATTACTGTTGTTGTGAAAGGCACGACTATAGGTACCACCACTGATCTTAACGGAGATTATTCATTAAAGAATGTTCGTGAAAATGCAACCCTTGTGTTTTCATTTATTGGGATGAAAAAACAGGAAGTCAATGTCGAAAACCGGACAATCGTTAATGTGAAAATGGAAGATGAGGCTGTTGGCTTGAAGGAAGTTGTTGCCATTGGTTATGGAGTACAAAAGAAAGAAAGCGTTGTCGGAGCGATTTCTCAGACAACGTCTGAAGAATTGATGAGAACTGGTAATGTCTCCGATTTAAAACAAGCTTTGGGAGGACAATTGCCTGGTTTGGTTACCATAACCTCTTCAGGTGAACCTGGAGGTACCGGAACGGGAACAAGTGCGACCGATATTTTTATTCGCGGACAAAACACATGGAATGGAGGAACGCCACTTATCCTTGTAGATGGTGTCGAGAGAGACATGAGTAATGTGGAGGTGAGTGAAGTCAATAGTATTTCCATTTTGAAGGATGCTTCTGCTACTGCTGTCTTCGGTGTCAAAGGAGCAAACGGAGTCATATTGATAACGACCAAAAGGGGTTTGAATGAAAAACCAAAGATTTCATTTTCTTATAATGCAACTGCCAAGTCGTTATCGAAAGTGCCTGAAAAATTGAACTCTTTTGATGCAATCATGGAAAGAGATGAATCCATTGAACGTGAGACGCCGCTTCTCGAAACTTCATGGTCGGATTATATTCCTTATCAATTGGCTCTAAAATACAAAAATGCCAATAAATCTGTTTTGGAATCTGAAATATATCCGGATGTCGATTGGGAAAAGGCTATGTTTAAGGATGTCGGATTTTCTCACAAAGCGACGTTGAATGTTTCTGCGGGGAATGATATTGTTCGTTATTTCGGTTCTTTAGCCTATCTTCATGAAGGAGATATGTTTAAGGATTATCAGAACGATAAAGGATATGATCCCAACTATAATTTTGATCGTTTTAATTTCAGAAGTAACATTGATTTTAAGATAACCAAGACAACAAACTTTAAACTGGATCTTTCCGGATATTATAGTCTGAAGAATACCAATTACAATACTGACGGAAAAGAAAATCTGATGTGGGCGTCTATTTATTCTATGGCTCCGGATTTGTATGTTCCTCAGTATTCCGATGGTTATTGGGGTTGGTCTGATAAGGTATATAATCCTGTCGCTATCATTTATAATACCGGAGTCAAGCAAATACGCAAGACGCAGTTGTATTCCGATTTTGAATTGGATCAAAAGCTTGATTTCATTACAAAGGGGTTAAGTATCAATGCTCAGTTCCATGATGATAATCTTGTCGTTTCATCGGGCGGAATCTATGATAATAGTACCAGTATCTATCCGCATCAGACGGGCTATAGCAATACGGCATTAAAAGTGATTAATGCGGAAGCTTATACCGGGCCTGATCAGGATCCGAGCGAATACACCACTTATTTGCCCGATGTGGGAGTCGATGAATATGACTGGTGTCTGAAACCATGGACAATCAGAGATGAATCAATTTCTGATGAGGTCTACAGACGAATTTCCTATCAATTACAATTGAATTATGCGCGAAAATTCGGACTTCATGAAGTAAGTGGTATGGGGGTATTCAAACGTGAAGAATACAATAAAGAGACAGAATACACAAAATATCGTGAAGACTGGGTATTCAGAGGAACCTACAATTATGATACCAGATATTTGTTGGAAATAAATGGTGCATACAATGGATCTGCTAAATTTGGACCTGGTTATAAGTTTGATTTCTTTCCTTCTCTTGCTCTTGGATGGTATGTCTCTAATGAAAAATTCTTTAAGTTGGATTGGATGAACCGGTTGAAATTCCGTTACAGTATAGGACTTATCGGTGATGATAATATTGATATTGTAGATTGGTTGTATGAAACGATTTATACTTCCGGAGGGTATTCCCGATTGAATGCTTCACCAAGTGGAGCTAGTCCCTATACCTGGTATGTTGAAAGCTCTGTGGGTAACCCGAAGATTCATTGGGAGAATTCACAGAAAAATGATATCGGAGTGGAAACGGGCTTTTTGAATGATTTGTTTGCCCTTAATTTTGATTATTATACGGAAAAGAGAACAGATATCATGATTTCCGGAGGTGAGAGAAGTATTCCTCCTTTCTTCGGTGCGGTTTCGCCGGCTGCCAATTTGGGTCGTGTCGATTCTAAAGGCTATGAAGTCGAATTAAAAGTGAATAAAAGATTCAGGGGGGACATGCGTCTCTGGTCAAATATTTCTTATTCTCATAATGAGAATAAAATCATAGCTCATGATGATCCCTATTATATGGCAGCTTATTTAAAGAAGGAAGGTTATACAATTAATCAGACAACAACTCAGGTTAGAAGCGGTTTCTATACTAATTGGGATGAAGTGTATGCCAGTGTGCCTCTGTCTTCTGCCGATAATCAAAAACTTCCGGGTTATTATAATATACTTGATTATAATGCGGATGGTGTTATTGATGCAAAAGATATTGTTCCTTACGGCTATTCCACTGTTCCTCAAAATTCTTGTAATGCTTCATTCGGGTTTGATTATAAGCGGTTTAGTATTATGGCTCAGCTTTATGGGGTGACGAATGTTTCACGTTCGGTACCTTTGTCGAATTTTATCATCCAAACCGATGTGGTTTTCAAACAAGCGGCGGATTATTGGTCAAGAGACAATGAAGATGCTACTTCTTTTTTACCCAGATGGAGAACAACGTCAGGACAAATTATCGGAGATTATTATTTGTATGATGCGTCTTACCTGAGGCTTAAAACTGTAGAGATTGCGTATACTTTTGACAAAAATCAGAAATGGTTGAAAAAGTCGGGGTTATCGGCACTTAGACTATATGTAAACGGAAATAATCTGTTTTTATGGTCTGATATGCCCGATGATAGAGAATCAAACACATCCGGTGGTTCCGGTTCCAGTGGTACTTATCCGACTGTTAAGAGAGTTAATTTTGGTATTGACGTGACTTTTTAAATAAAAAAATATGAAAAAACATAAAATATTTAGAGTTCAGTTTATATTGATGTTTCTATTGGCTTTATGTTCTTGTGAGAGCTATTTGGAAAGAACACCGGAATCACAGATTTCAGACAAGGAAATATACGGGAGTTTTAAAAGTTTCCAGGGCTTTACGGAAGAATTGTACAATTGTATTACAGACTACAATAAATGTGGGGCTTGGAATCAATATTTATTTGCAGATGAGACGCTGAATAAGTCTTCTTATGCTTCTGATTTAGGAAATTATTGGAGTATGACAAGGCCTTTTGATGAGCCTTCTATTGCTGGAGGGGGACTTAGACGTGACCTTACTCCCAAGAGTAAAAGAATCTGGCCATTGTGCTGGTATGGTATTAGGAAAGCAAATCTGGGACTGACAAAACTTAATTTATTGGTTGATGCAACGCAGGAAGAAAAGGATATCATTAAAGGACAATTGCTGTTTTTCAGAGGATGGTTTCATTTTGAATTGATGCGTTATTGGGGAGGATTGCCTTATATTGATACATTATTATACCCTGATGATAATTTAAGAATTCCTCGCTTAAATTACCGGGAAACGGCTTTGATGGCTGCTAAAGATTTGGAAGCTGCCGCTAAATTATTACCGGTTGATTGGGATAAAACCAAAGTCGGTCAAAATACGCTTGGCAACAACCGTCAGCGTATTAATAAAGTCTTTGCATTGGGTTTTTTGGGTAAAGACTTGTTATATGCAGCAAGTCCCATGATGAATGAAGAATCAACGGGAAGCAACACTTATGATCAGGATTTATGTAAAAGAGCAGCTACCGTTTTTGGAGAAGTTCTTCGAATTTGTGATTCGACAGGAGTTTACAAACTGCAATCTTGGGATACTTGGACTGATAATTTCTGGGTATGGTCACCGAATAATATGACACTTCCGGGTGGAACAGAGGTTATTATGAATCCGACGGTTTATGATCGTGGAAGGGTTAGGTGGTCTACTGTTTGCGGAACGTCTCCTTTTGTTGAAGGTTATCAAGCGGCAGAAGTCCCTACCAATAATTATATAAAGAATTATGCTATGGCCAATGGATTGCCCATTGATGACCCCAATTCTGGTTATAACCCTAATGATCCATGGACAGGACGTGAACCTCGATTTTATAAAGATATCATCATTGACGGAGATACAATAGTTATAAGTTCTACTGGCGGTGATGACCGTACTGCCCAATTATATACCGGTGGACGTCACCGTAAAGACAGCGGTGGGGTGACTAAGGGGGGTAGTGTGACCGGCTTTTATTATAAAAGGTTTTCTCCCATAGGATGCAATCCTTTTGATAATTCATGGAACTATTTTCAGGCATATATTCCTTACTTACGCTTGGCAGATGTGTATTTGATGTACGCAGAAGCTGTGTATCAAGGCTACGGTAAGGCTACGGATCATGCTAGTGGTTACGTGCTTACGGCGGAGCAGGCGATGAACATCATCAGAAATCGTGCGCAATTGCCCAATCTTGCCGGATCTTATACCACAGGGAGCGCGTCTGCATATACGGGAAATCCTACCAATACGCCTTTTATGAATGAAATTATTAGGGAGCGTGCTGTAGAATTAGGATTTGAAGCTCATAGGTTTTGTGATTTGCGTAGGTGGAACTTAAACGGTGAAACAAAGTATAGACAGAAAACAGCTATTGACTTTGACCGAGGAGTAAACGGAAAGCCTATAAATTTAAGTGAAAGAGTCGTTATTACCCGAGTCGTTGAAAAAAAGCACAATTGGTTACCATTCCGTTTGGAATTTACAACATTATATCCTGAATTTCAGCAGAATCCAGGTTGGTAATCTAAGATGTATAAACTTTAAATTTGTAAAAAATGAAAATAAGATATTTCAAAGTATTTACCTTGCTGAGTTTGATGATTCTGTGCTTTACCGGAAAAATTCAGGCACAAGAGACTCTGAAGAAAGACAATGCTACTGTTAATAGTGACTTGATAAATATTGCTTTCGATAAGGTAGAGCGAGGCGATCTGGTAGGTTCGGCCAGTACTATCAATGCCGAAGATGTAGCTAAATACGATAATACGCAACTGGTTTCGGATGCATTGCTTGGCCGTGTTCCGGGGTTGCTTGGGTATAATAATATTCGTGGAATAGGAAGTGCATTGTTTATTGTGGATGGTTTACCACGTGATATTTCGACACTCACTCTGGCTGAAGTGGATCAGATTACTGTGTTAAAAGATGTAAATGCTTCTATTTTATATGGAAGTGCTGCTGTAAATGGCGTTGTCTTGATCACGACAAAAAGAGGTAATGCGAATAAACCGCAAATGAAATTTAATCTTTATACGGGGATTTCTGTACCGAAAGCATTGCCAAAGTATTTGTCATCTTCCGACTATATGACTTTATACAATGAAGCACGCACAAATGATGGATTAACGGCTTTATACAGCAAGGAAACGATTGAAAATTATAGATCTCAAAACAAAAGATTGTATCCGAGTTATAAGTATAAATATCCTGATGTTGATTATTATTCCAGTGAATATTTAAAATCATATAAGCCTTTTTCCAAAGCAACAGCTGAATTTTCTGGCGGAAACAAAGCGGCTTCTTATTATTCCAATATGGGCTGGGAGCAAGATGGTACCCTTCTTGATTTCGGGAAAGCCAAAAACAGCAAAGTGAACAGGTTTAATTTCAGAGGGAATGTTGATTTAAAAATCAATTCTTTCATTAAAAGTTCTTTGGATGCCGTTGCTGTAATTGTAAATACTACGAGTCCTGTCAATACTTCTCTGGGAGATTATTGGACCAATGCAAGTATATTACATCCCAACTTGTTTGCTCCGTTGATTCCGATTGGTATGATCGATCCGACTAATTCAACGCTTATCGGACATAAATGGGATGTCGATGGGAAGTATCTCCTTGGAGGAATACAAAGTTATTTAACCAATCCTATTTCAAATGGTTATATATTATCGTTGAATCGGAATGCTCAGAATACTTTTTCTTTCAATAATAAAATAGATTTTGACTTGGGTGGTATTGTTAAAGGTTTGGCCTTTCATACCAATTTAAGTTTTGATTATTATACAACATATAATGAGTATTTTTCTGATAACTATTGTGTCTATGAACCGACATGGACAAAGGATTCTATCAGTGCTCTGGCGCAATATGGAGAAAATAAGAAAGCCACGTCTCAAACGATATACGGATCATCTTATGAAAGGAGATTGGGTTTTCAGGGTATTTTAGATTACAATAGGACATTCAACGACGTTCATAAAGTAAATGCTATTTTACTGGCTTATGGTAGTATTTATAAGCAGATGGGAGATTATCAGGGCAATAAAAACGCTCATCTTGGTTTGCGTTTGAATTATAGCTATAACAATAAATACATGGTCGATTTCAGCGGTGCTTATGTGAATTCTGTAAAATTGCCGTCGAAATCCAGAAAAGCTTTTTCTCCATCGTTGGGTTTGGCTTGGATGATCAGTTCCGAAGATTTTATGTCGTCAATGGAGAATATCGATTATCTCAAACTCAGATTGACGGGAGGTATTGTGAATAGTGACAATGGGATAGGTGGTTATTATTACTATCTTAACCGTTGGAGTTACAGCGGCAGTTATACATGGAGTGAGATACAAGGAACTCCAGATGATGGTGTGGTTTCTTCATATGGAGAAAACGACAATCTAAGTTTTGAAAAACGGAAAGAATTGAATTTTGGAATTGAAGGATCATTCTTTAAACAAAAACTCTATTTAGTAGCAAACGCCTTTGCAAGTTCGTATTATAATCAGATTACGATGCCTCAGACGACATATCCGAGTTTTTATAATGGTTTTATTCCTTATGAAAATTTCGATGATAATGCTTATCGTGGATTAGAACTTGGATTGACTTATACGGAAAGACTTGGAGAATTTCAAGTGGCTTTGGGAGCCAATGCTTTATATTCGACATCTGAAGTCATGAAAAAAGATGAAGTTTATGCTGATTCCTATCGATATCGTAAAGGACATCCGGTGGATGCTCTCTACGGATTGGTTGCAGACGGTTTCTATATGAGTGATGAAGATATTGCCAATTATGAAAATGCTCAGGGAAAACATGTGACGCAAACTTTTGGTACCGTGAAACCCGGTGATATCAAATATGTTGACCAAAATAATGATGGTCTTATTGATGAAAACGATCAGGTACGAATTGGTCGTTCGCAGGCACCATTTTCTTATGGACTGAATCTACGTTTGACTTATAAGAATCTTTCATTATTTGCCTTGGGGACAGGTCGTATAGGTGCAGATTCTTATATTAGTGGTAGTTATTATTGGGTTGATCAGGATGATAAATATTCCGAATATGTATTGGGACGTTGGACTGAGGCTACAAAAGAAACGGCAACATATCCGCGTTTGACGACTTCGGCTAGCTCTAATAATTTCCGTAATTCGACTTTTTGGCTCTATAGGGATAATTACTTTACTTTGCAAAGAGTTCAGGTGACTTATGATTTTCCGCAGAAATTTGTAAAGAAACTTAGAATGCAAGGACTTAGTTGCTTTGTAGACGGATCAAGTCTTCTGACTATTTCCAAACATAGAGAGATCAAAGAATTGAGCATAGGTAGTGAACCTTATTATAGGTCATTTTCTTTAGGAGTAAAAACAACGTTTTAAATTTTACAATCATGAGACAACATAAAATATATTTCATACTGTTGATTTTATTAATACAATTTAGTTCTTGTGAGAGTCTTTTAGAACCGGAGGATGAGAATCTTACTACTGAGAAGAGATTAACTCAGGATCCTTCATTGGGAGAAGGACTATTAATGACGGCATATATTAAACTTCCTACGAATACTTTAAGTTTTAATGATGTAGCAACAGATGATGCTGTCAGCAATGACAGGACTAATGCCTATCGCCGTATGGCTACAGGTGAATGGTCTGCTCTTTATAATCCGGTCAGTGAATGGATTCGTTGTAACTCTGCCATTATGTATCTGAATAAATTTTTAACTGTCGTTGATTCAGTTGAATGGAAATGGTCGAGTAAAAGTATGAACAAGATGTATGCAAGAAAATACAAAGGGCAAGCGTATGCTTTGAGAGGTGTTTTTGAGTATTATATGCTGCAGGCAACAGGAGGAAAAGGAACGGACGGTAAAATGTTGGGTATTCCTCTTTATAGAAATTTTGTGGAAGCCGATGGTAATTTCAATGTTTCGCGTGCCACTTTTAAAGAATCCATAGATACGATCTATGCTGATTTTGACAAAGCCTTGGAATACCTTACAATGGACGACTATGGAGACATATCTTCATTGAGTAGTCTTCCTGCAGGTTTGGAATATGTAACCAATATAAGTGATTACAATACTGTTTTCGGAAAAAAAGCTATTCATCAAATAAGTGGGAGAATTATCAAAGCTTTTAAGGCTCGTGTTGCCTTATTGGCTGCAAGTCCGGCTTTTAATTCTGAAAACAGCAATTCTTTGTGGGAAGAGGCTGCTGATTATGCTGCTGTTGTTTTGGATAAAAATGGTGGTATTGCAGGTCTTGATGCCGGTGGGCATATTTTCTATAACAATAAAAAGATAGATGCCATAAATCTTACAAAGGGAATAGATCAAAAGGAAATACTGTGGAGAAAAGCGATTGGAATTTATTATTCCAGAGAATCAGATAACTTCCCTCCTTCATTATATGGTAATGGCAGGGTAAATCCGACACAAAACTTAGTCGATGCTTTTCCTATGGCTAACGGATATCCGATTGATAATGCAAACAGCAATTATAATTCGGCCAATCCTTATGCAAACAGAGATCCGCGTTTAGCCTTATATATTGTATTAAATAACAGTACTTTGAAAAGCACGACCATCAAAACAGGGGTCGGTGGTGGAATTAATGCGAAAGATTCTATATCAACATCTACACGGACAGGATATTATCTTCGTAAACTCTTGAGAGAAGATGTAAACCTTGATCCTGTTTCAATTGCAGGGAAAAATCACTATGAAACCCACATGAGGTATACAGAATTATTTCTTATTTATGCCGAAGCTGCGAATGAAGCTTGGGGACCTGATGGGATGGGAAGTCATAGCTATTCTGCAAGAAATGTCATCGCTGCAATTCGTAAACGTGCAGGCATTACGCAACCGGATGCCTATTTAGCTTCGATTACCACAAAAGAGGATATGAGAGCATTGATTAGAAATGAAAGAAGACTTGAGCTTTGTTTTGAAGGATTTCGTTTTTGGGATTTGCGGCGTTGGAAAGCAAATTTAACGGAGGCAGCAAAGGGTATTGACATAAACAATACAACTATGAATGTTGTTAATGTCGAAGCACGTGAATATGATAATACATACATGTATTATGGCCCTGTTCTGGAAACAGAGATGGTTAAATTTGATCAACTTATCCAAAATGCAGGATGGTAATTATCGATATAGAGATATTTAATTATAAATCAAATAATAGAAAACGCATATTATGAAAAAAATATTGATAATAATAACGCTTGTAATCGGTTTGACCTCATGTCATAATCAGGAAAATAGTTTTCCTGATTATGATTATACTTCTGTGTATTTTACGTATCAATATCCGGTAAGAACATTGATTTTGGGCGATTACATTTTCGGCAATACCAATGACAATAATCACCAGTTCTTAATTTCTGCCGGTTTTGGTGGTGCTTATTCAAATAATAAGGATGTAACACTTGATATTGCAGTTGATAATAGTTTATGTGATAGTGTTATAGGTAAAAGTATAGTAACGTCTGTAAGTGACACATTACAAGTAATGCCTTCTAATTATTATTCGTTAAGTTCAACAGACAAATTAGTTATTCCTAAAGGCAAATTCAACGGTAATATTGTAGTAACCCTGAAGGATGCTTTCTTTAATGATCCGAAAGCAGTTAAAGGTGTTTATGCTATTCCACTGCGTATTGTCAGTGTCGCGGGAGCTGATAGTGTATTACATGGTCTGAAATCTCTTACGACAACTTCTATCAATCCGGATCGGAGAATTTCTTCATTGTGGGCTGTCGCACCCAAAGATTTCACTATTTTTGTTGTGAAATATATCAATCCTTATCATGGAACATTCCTTCATCGTGGAAAGAGTGTTGTTACAGATGCTTCTCAGAATATGCTCGAATCATCTATTTATCATCAGAAATATACTGTTGACGATGAGTTATGGAAATTGGTGACTACCGGCATGAAAACGGCAACGGTTCAAGGAGGTATTAAGTCTTCTGTTTTTTCGGGTAGTCTTAATTTAATTCTTAATTTTGCTGATAATGGAGATTGTGTCGTTACAGGAAAAGCAGGGACATCCAACTATAATGTAACCGGTACGGGAAAGTTTGTCAAGGAGGGAGACACTTGGGGTAACAAGAAACGTAACGCTATTCATTTGGAATATCATTTTACCGACGGAACAAAGACTTATTCGGCCACGGATACTTTAGTAATAAGAGATAGAGGCGTTGTCTTGGAAACTTATACGCCGACGGTTTATGCAACAGCATCAAATTAATTCATATAATGAATCCATTAAAGAAAAATTATTCACGTCGTGAATTTATTAAAACAAATTTATTGGTAGGGGCTGGAGCTGTAGCAGCACTAGGCTCTACCAATAAAGCTTTTGCTAATTATGTTTCTGACTTTTCTACTACTCCTGCAGTTCTAGGAGGTCATCCTGCATTATCCAGTCATGATTGGCCGGGTTGGCCCATTTGGAATCCCAAAACAGATGAAAAACAACTGTTGGAGGTAATGCGTAGTGGCGTTTGGTCAAGAGACAAGGTCGTTGCTGAATTTGAACGGCGATGGGCTGAACTGTGTGGTGCCAAACGCAGCCTTGCAGTTGTCAACGGGACGAATGCACTCAATACTTCTCTAGCACAATTGGAGATAGGTTGGGGTGATGAGGTTTTGGTCTCTTCCTATACATTTATAGCATCAGTGTCGTGTATTTTGTTTAATGGAGCTATTCCGGTGTTTGTGGACGTTGATCCTGAAACTTTTCAGATGGATCCTGATAAGATTGAAGAGAAAATAACCCCCAATACAAAAGCTATTATTCCTGTTCATATTCTCGGACTTCCTTGTGATATGGAGCGAATCATGACTATTGCGAAAAAGCATCATCTGATAGTAATAGAAGATGCGTGTCAGGCGTGGTTGGCGGAGATTAATCATAAAAAAGTCGGAACTTTCGGAAATTCCGGCTGTTTTAGTTTTCAGAATTCAAAAAACATGGCAATTGGTGAAGGTGGAGCAATCATCAGTGATGATGATGATTTTATGGATCGTTGTTTCTCTTTTCATAACTATGGAAATCCTTATGGTGCTACTGCCGGACAAATTGGAACCGGAACCATAAGAATCGGGACGAAACTTCGTATCACTGAATATCAGGCAGCTATAGGATTAGCACAATTGAGTCGACTGGAAAGTCAAACGAAATTGCGGAATGAAAATGCAGGATATCTTAAATCTCTTATTCAAGAAATAAAAGGCATTGTTCCTTATAAATTGACTCCGAATGTAAATCAGGCTGCATTTCATCTTTTTCCATTCCGATATCATAAAGATGATTTTTATGGACTTTCGAGAGAAAAATTTGTTGATGCATTAAATGCTGAGGGTGTTCCGTGTTCAAGCGGATATAATGAATTAAATAAAATGCCGTTCTTGAAGAATGCTTTCAATAGTAAATTTTTTCAAAAAATCTATCCGAAAGAGCGGCTGGATTATGAAAAATATGCGGAAGAGAATAAGTGTCCGATGAATAAGCAATTATGTAATGAGGAGGCTGTCTGGATTACGCAGAACGTATTATTAGGTTCAAAATCTGATATGAACAGTATAGCTGTTGCTATTAAAAATATTAGGAATAATGCTGAAAAAATAAAAAGTAAAGTTTAATGATATGAAGCGGGTTTTGTTAATAGCATTTTCTTTCATGACTCTATTTCTATTGTCTTATATTGAACCGGCAGCAGGTATAGAAAAGAAGACGCCAGATTTACGATTGGGTGTTTTTGATATGGATGTTACTCCTCCCGTGGGTTATAAATTGGCTTATGGTACCATGGTCAATACATACGATATGGGACTTCGTGCCAAAGGAATTGTATTAATAGGCTCTGATAAACCGATTGTTTTAGTTGTATTGGATTGGATTGGTATTGCCAATGACTGTTATGATGAATTCAAACATTCAATAGCTGTTGCCGCCGGAACAGATCCGGAACATGTGGCAGTGCATGTCATACATCAACATGATGCTCCTTATGCCGATATTCACGATGATTTTACATTGGCTGTTATTCATCGGCTTTCGATGGCTGTAGAAAAAGCAGTAACTAAAACTGTTCCGATTACGCATATAGGTCTTGGTGAAGCTCAGGTATATAAAGTTGCTTCAACCCGACGTCCTCTCGGTAAAGATGGAAAGGTTATTGACTCTCGCTTTACATCCTGTGCAGATTCTTCATTACGTGCTGAACCTGAAGGGACTATTGATCCGATCGTGTCAAAGGTTAGCTTTTGGGATCAAGAGAAGCCTGTGGCAGTTTTGAGTTACTACGCAACACATCCGCAAAGCTATTACAGAGTGGGCGTACCTACTCCGGAATTTCCCGGAATTGCCCGTTTCTATCGTCAACTTGAGGTACCTGATGCAATACATGTATATTTTACAGGTGCCGGTGGAAATGTCGGTGCGGGAAAATACAATGATGGTTCTCATGTAAATCGGGGCATTTTGGCCAAGCGACTTGCAGATGGTATGACAAGAGCATGGGAAAACACCAAACGTTATCCTATCACTTCTTCTGAGGTTAAATGGACAACTGATGCGGTAGCTTTGCCATTGGACTCTGCAAAAACAAATAAAGAACTTTGGCTAAGATATAAAGCAGGGAAAAAATTTGATTTGCAGTGTTTGGCTCTTAGTAACAAGGCTCGTATTCTTTTTATGCCCGGTGAACTCTTTGTAGAATATCAACTTGCAGCTAAAAAAATGAGACCTGATCTATTCGTTGCAATGGCCGCTTATGGTGATCTTGGTCCCGGTTATATTCCTACTGCAGCTGCATTTAATCAAGGGGGGTATGAAATGACTGTGGAAAAAGTAACACCGGATGCAGAAGCTGTACTCTTGAATGCCATATCCAAATTGTTAGATGCGGGACATTGATGTCCCTGAAATAAGACATTCGTAATATCCTAAAAAATATATTGAATCATTGTAAAATATGCTGAGGCGTTTTTTATGGAATTTGATAAATATTAATTGAGATTTGTTTCAATTAGTTTGTAATAGCTTTTGGGGAATAGGGTAAATTCCTTTTAAATGCTTTTTTAACCTCCTGGTTTGTATCTTAAAGAAGTATTTAGGAGGAATTTGTGGTAAAAAAGGACTCACCGGCAATTCATAAATGTCATATTGACTCTATTATTCATATAATCTAAAAACACAAAATAACTAATAATGAAAATTAAAATTTTATTTGCATTCTTTATCCTTATGCTTGGAACAAGTTACTCCAATTCACAAAATCCAGCAAAGGACCAATCCACAGAAAAAGGTGCTTTGATTGCCACACATTATTTTTCTGGCTTTGAGCAGGCACATGATACGTATAATGCAATTTCTGCGGCAAGTGATGGAAAGATTTATTATGTACTTTCCTCGCAGCCTCATAATATTGGTGGACAGATTTATGTTTATGACCCAAAGACTGATCAGACGAAATTTCTGGCTGACCTAACGGATATTTGTGGCGAAAAAGATGCAAAAGCCATTGCCCAAGGTAAAAGTCATGTAAGATTTTATGAATGTGGCGGTAAACTTTATTTTGCTACTCATGTAGGTTTTTATGAAATGATTGATGGTATGGAATGCCTTCCTGTGACTGCACCGGCTGGTTATAAACTTTATCCCGGAGGTCATTTCTTGACTTATGATCTTAAAAGTGGAAAATTTGAAAATTTAGGTATTGTTCCTAATGGTGAAGGTGTCTTGACTATGATTATGGATACCGATAGGAAGCAGTTGTACGCTATTACATGGCCTAAAGGATATTTTATTCATTATGATGTCAATACAGGAAAACTAAGTAATCTTGGTCTTATTTCAGGCAATGGCGAAGGAGGCCAGGTGGGCAAAGATTATAGGGTATTGTGTCGTTCGATGTTCGTGGATCCTCGGGACGGAGCTGTATATTATTCGACCGCTGACGGAGACATCTTTTGCTACAATCCAAAAACGAGCCGGATCAATAAAGTTGAAGGTGTTGATTTACGGTTAGATTATTTTGGAAAATACGATCCGACAAGACCCGGAAGCATGGGTTACAATTGGCGGTCCATTGTGTGGTATCCTAGTGAACAAGTTGCTTATGGTGTTCATGGTAATTCCGGGTATTTGTTCAAGTTTGATCCTAAAAACAAAAAAATTGAAATTGTGGATAGGATTACCTCAGAACCTTCACGTAAAAGCGGAATGTTTGATGAGTTCAGTTACGGATATTTAGGTTTTAATCTGGGTAATGATAAAGAAACCCTATATTATTTAACAGGAGGGCCTATTTATGAAAATGGCAAAAGAGTGAAAGGGGTGGATGATATTTCAATGGGTGCAGCGCGTGGTTTGGAAGACCTTCATTTAGTGACATATCATATCCCTACCGGAAAATATATTGATCATGGTCCGATATTCTATAAAGACGGTTCTCGTCCTACCTATGTGAATTCTATTGCTATTGACAAGCAAGGAAATGTATATACTTTGGCCAGATTTGATCATAATGGAAAAATAGTAGAAGATTTAGTGAAAATTCCGAATCCGTTTAAAAAATAAGATACGCGAATAGTTTAGTTATGAAAAAAATCTGTTATATACTTATTCTATTGCTTATTTCAAATTTAGTCATTTGTCTTAATGCTTATGGTAATGAATCTCAAAAGATTGTTATTGTTAAGAATCCGAAAGTATCTGACACCATCAAGCTATTTGATAAACCTCTTATGGACCATCCAAGATTGTTGTTTACAAAAGAGAATGAAATAGCACTAAAAAAAACAATAAGTAGTAATCCTTTATTAAATAATCTGTTAAGTCTTTTAAAAACGAAAGCTAATGCATTGCTGACGACTCCAATGTATGCATATCCTACAGGGACTTCAGATATTTTGGTCGTCAGCAGGGAACATCTTTACCGGATGATTACGTTGGCTCTTGCCTATAGGATGTTTAATGATTCGAGATATGCAGCAAAAGCAGAAGAGAATTTGATCAACGTATGCCATTATCCTAACTGGGATCCTAATCACTATTTGGATGTATCCGAAATGACTGAAGCTGTTGCAATCGGTTATGATTGGCTTTACGATGTATTGTCAGATAATACCAAAGCGTTAATCAGAAATTCTTTAAAGGAAAAAGCGTTGCTTCTGGCAGTAAATGAATACAATACAGGAGGCCTTGTCTGGGCTAAACGTGAATCGAACTGGAATGTTGTATGTAATACGTCCATGATTTTGGGTGCATTGGCCATTGCAGAAAATGAACCGGCCATGGCAGAGAAGATTATAACTGAAGGCGTAAAATGTGTACCGATTTGCCTGCAGTTTTTTAATCCGGATGGGGTTTGTTACGAAGGACCCGGTTATTGGTACTATACCAATGTGAATCTTGCTATGCTGATGAACTGTCTGGATGATAATCTGGGCAACGATTTAGGCCTTTCAGACTTACCTGGAATCAGTAAGACTGCTGCATATTATGAGGCATCTGTAAGCCCGTCGGGAAGAATCTTCGATTTTGCCGATACCGGAAATGATGCTCCGAATAACGGACCGGCATACTTCTATTTCAGTAAGAAATTTAATTTGCCAAGGGTGGCTGAGTTTTACAGATCATTGATTCAAGGGGTAATAAATTACCCGAGTAAGTTTCCTAGATGGCATTTTTTTCTGAATATACCATGGTATGATGCTTCAGTTCCATCTGCTTCTTCTGAGATTCCACGACTTCAGATTTTTGATAGTTCGGTCAATCCGATCATGGTATTCAATGGAAAAAGGTCTTTGGCAAATTCAATTTATTTGATTGCAAAGGGTGGAGCGGGTGATATGCCACATCAACATCTGGATATCGGTTCGTTTGTTTTAGAAACAAACGGAGTCAGATGGATGGATGAACTTGGTTGTGTTGCCGCTGATTACAGTTTAGACGGATTTTGGGATTATACAGCTATTACAGGACAAAGGTGGAAATATTTTCGTTACAACAATTTTTGTCACAATACCGTATCAATAGATAATACCCTCCAGTATTCAACGGGACGAGGTAAGATCCTAAGGTATGACAAGGATTCTGAAAAGCCTTTCGGTATCATTGACATGACCACTGTTTATGAAAACTTGGCAACAAAGGCTTATCGCGGATTTATGTTATTATCGGATAATCTTGCTCTTGTTCAGGATGAAATCAGTCTTGCACCGGGAGCCAAACAAATTGAATGGACTTCTGTAACAAGTGCCAGTGTCACTATTAATGGGAATACGGCAACGTTGCAAAAGAACGGCAAAAGTTTTTATATAAAAATCATTTCTCCTGCCAATGCGACATTCACCAAGACAACGGCACAAACAAATAGCTCTCAGGAAGCTGCCATAAACGGTTATTATCTGTTAAAAACAAAAGTATCTCCTGTGGACGGAACCAATCAAACCATTCAGATTGTAATGAGCAGCGACCAAAATGCGATTAATGATGCAACTTTGACAGGGTCATTACAACCATTTTCAAACTGGAAATAATTTTATGAAGCGAACATCCATATTCATCGTTATAATTTCAACATTCTTATTCACGCAGTTGTCTTTTGGTGTTGTAAAGAAGAGTACGTCGGATTTTATTTCCGATCATGTAAATTTTGCAGTCAGTCAGTATAAGAACCAAACAAATATTATTGAAGGATCTGGAAAAATATTGAATCCTAAAACAATGCTCAATGGTAAAATCAGATATATTCCAATCATAGAATGGACAAGCGGTTTTTTCCCCGGAAGTCTGTGGTATCTCTTTGAACTTACGGGAGATAAGAAATGGGAGACACTTGCCGCAAAATATACGGAAGCACTTGATTCCGTACAATACCTGACGGATCATCACGACATCGGATTTATAATCGGCAGTAGTTTTGGAAATGGATATCGTTTGTCCGGAAACGAAGCTTATCGTAAAGTGATCGTACAAGCGGCAAAATCTTTATCTTCTCGCTTTAGGCCAGCTGCAGGTATCATTCAATCTTGGAATGTGAAAGGCAATTGGCAGGAAGAACGCGGCTGGGAATGTCCGGTGATCATTGATAATATGATGAATCTGGAATTGTTGTTTCATGCAACAAAACTTTCAGGGGATTCTTCCTTTTATCGAATTGCTGTCAGTCATGCCGATCAGACTATGAAAAATCATTTTCGTCCCGATTACAGTTGCTGGCATGTCATTGACTACAGTCTGACAGATGGTTCCGTAAAGCATAAGCAGACAGCACAGGGATATTCCGATGAATCGGCTTGGGCTCGTGGACAAGCTTGGGCTATATATGGTTACACCATGTGCTACCGTGAAACAGGTGATCGAAAATATCTGAATCAGGCAGAGAAAGCTTTTGAATTCGTTGCAAATCATCCGAATCTTCCGAAAGATAAAATACCCTATTGGGATTTTAATGCACCAAAGATTCCGAATGAACCTCGCGATGTTTCTTCGGCTGCGATTATCGCATCTGCTCTTTACGAACTTTCTACTTATGACAGACCAAAGTATTACAAAGCATGGGCTGACGAAATGATGAAAAGTCTCTCAAGCAAGGACTACCTTGCAAAATCCGGAGAAAATGGAAACTTTATCCTGATGCATTCAGTGGGAAGTCTTCCCCATCATTCGGAAGTTGATGTTCCTTTGAATTATGCCGACTATTATTATCTTGAAGCCCTGAAAAGAAAAATGGATTTGGAGAGCATTGATTAACCATTTTCCATGTGTTAAAGAACGCTATCTCAGGCAAATAGTAACAATTTATCATTATATTTACAATAAAATATACCCATCATGAAGACTCGTATATCCATTTTATTTTTTCTTATCCTCTTTTCTTATCTGGTTCATGCTCAGGAGATCATACCTTTTCCAAATCATTATGAACAAAAAGAAGGTAAGCTAAACGTTCCAAAAATTGTTACCATATCGACATACGGTGAATTCTCTTCATTGATTCCTGAGTTTGTGAAAACCGCAAAAAGATTTTCCATACAAGCTAAGGAAAAAGTGGGAAAGGGTTTTATTCAATTGGTTTGGAATGCCGCAATATATAATCCCGAAGAATATCGGTTGAATATAACATCAAAAGCAATTACTATTGAAGCCGGATGTGCGAACGGTTGTTTTTACGGATTACAGTCTGCTTTGCAATTAATAAGCAATGCAGGAGTAGGAGGCTCTATTCCTTGTGCCTCCATTCAGGATAGACCGAGATACGAGTGGAGGGGTTTGATGCTGGATGAATCACGGCATTTCATGGGGATGAAGGAAGTAAAAAGCCTGCTCGATTTTATGGCTTTACATAAGCTGAATAAATTTCATTGGCACCTGACAGACTCTCAGGGATGGAGAATTGAGATCAAGCAATATCCGTTATTGACTTCCATTGGTGCCATTGGTAATCTTACAGATCCGAATGCGCCTGCAAAATATTATACACAGGCTGAAATAGCTGAGATAGTTGAATATGCAAAGCAAAGATTTATTGAGATTATCCCTGAAATTGATATGCCCGGGCATGCCTCATCGGCTGCAAAATCATATCCGGAATTCAGCGGTGGCGGTTCGGAAAGACTTCCGGACTTTACATTCAATCCGGGGAAAGACGGAACGTATACGTTTTTAACCAATATATTGAGAGAAGTGACGACACTCTTTCCATCCAAATATATTCATATAGGTGGAGACGAAGTGCATTATGGAAATGATAAATGGAACAGTCTTCCGGATATCCAACAGCTGATGAAAACGCATGAACTAAAAAATCTGGTAGAAGTAGAACATTATTTTCATAACAGGATGTCAGATTCTATAAAAAGCATGGGTAAAATCTTTATCGGATGGGATGAAGTGGTTCAAGCAAATCTTCCGATATCCAATACAATGGTTATGTGGTGGCGTCAGGAAAGGCCGGAACTACTTAAAGAGTCAATCGACAAAGGGTATCAGGTAATTCTATGCCCAAGGTTGCCGCTTTATTTTGATTTTATTCAGAATGCGTCACACAAATATGGCAGAAAGTGGTCTGACGGCAAGTTCGCTCCGATTGAAAGTGTGTATAATTTCCCGGGAACAGAGTATACCTCCGGTGTCTCCATTTCAACTCCTTTGGTAAAAGGAATAGAAGCTTGTATATGGACTGAAAGAATCCATACACCGGAACGTTTGCAGTTTATGACATACCCTCGTTTATCGGCATTGTCTGAAGCTGCATGGACAGAAGATCGGGTTAAGAATTTCGATAATTTCAATGCTCGGATGAATGGTATGATGAAGATTTACAAAAAAATTGGAATTACTTTTTTCGATTATAAGAATCCGAATTCCAGTCCTGAAGTTGAAGGTGCCTATTTATAAATTGAAAAAGGCTGAGTAGTAAATAGCACGAAAAATTTCAAGATGGAAGTTTGATTAATATATTTTAAAGATTAAAAACCCTTTTCTATTATTAACCAAATGCTTTTCTTTCCTAATAAAGAGAAGAAAGGTATAAAAACCAAATCAACATGAAAAAAAATTTACTTTTAGTATCGCTGTTATTTTTGGCAGCAAGTGCGATGGCACAAAATGAGACAATAGTTGTAACCACATCTAAAGCAGTTGGAGAACAACTAAGATTCATGTTAGGGGCTGAAGAAGCAGATAAGCCAGATGTATGGATTGATTTGAACAACAACGGTACGAGAGACGAAGGTGAAACAGTGGTAACTTTTAGTCCAAGGACTATGTATACAATTGGTTCACAAACTGTTACCATACATGGCAAAGTAACTGCTCTTTATTGTAATGGCACAGCAATCACATCCTTGGATTTAACAAATGATCCACTTTTAAAAGAATTAAATTGTGGAAGTAATGCATTGACATCTTTGGATGTAACAAAAAATCCTTTAATAACTTATATGCAATTTTATACCAATCAAATAACCTCTGTGGATCTGAGTAATAATACAGCAATGACGGATCTAAACTGTGCTCAAAACAAGCTTACTGAGTTGGTCTTGCCGAGTTCTGCCCCAGCATTAATTAGTATAGCTTGCTATTCTAACAGCATTAGTGGGGACAACATGACAGCACTCATGAATTCCTTACCTACTACGACTTCCGGTAATAAAATAATAATATTTGATACTGCAGCTTCTACTTATCCTGAAGCTAATGCAGCTACTACTGCAGATGTCGCTATCGCTACCGGAAAAAATTGGAGTGTAATAAATAAGGATGGTTCAGCATATACTGGTGTTTCCGGTATCGACAACATCACCAATTCCGATCTTAATATCTTGTCTAAGAAGGGCTATTTGGAATTTAATGTTGCACAACCGGGTGAATTTGTTTCCATATACAATATTGCCGGACAACAAGTATTTCAGGGACAATTGAATGATACGTTTGTTAATGTACCGTTAGATAAAGGCATTTATTTGGTACGTGTGAACTCAAAAGTCTGCAAAGCAGTGGTAGAATAAGACAAAATGCAACACTTGTAGTAAGCTTCAAGGGTTTCAATAGAAATGTACTGAATGCTTACTTATAGTATTAATTCTATAGTGTCCACTTAAAAGTTGTCATATACAAAGACAGATTTGGTCAATCATTTTTAAGTGGACACTAAATTTAATTTCTAAAAAACTGATTCAAAAGGAATTGTAATCCTAAAGAAAGAATAAGGAATTGTTAAACTTCTGACTGATCTTCGCCGGATTTCAATTTAATCTACTTGATTTATTTATAGGTCATTACTTGGTATAAGCTCATATTTTTAAGAAGTTCGGCAGGTTTAAAAGCAATTCAAAAAGTGTTAAAATGAAAAGAATGATAACGTATCAAAAAAGGACGACATCCATGTTCTTGAACTCAGTAAAGGCTCTGATCATTGGAATGATTTTTATTTCGGTACCTTTTTCTGTAGGAGCCACAGATTATTATGTTTCTTTAACCGGAAACAATGGTAATTTGGGAACAACACCCGAATCAGCATGGCGTACCTTTACCTATGCAGCAACAAGAGCGCAAGCGGGGGATCATGTTTATATCAAGGGAGGAAATTATGGGGATGAACATGTAATTGTTTCCTATGCGGGAACAAGTAGTAATCCGATTGTTTTTGAGGGGTACGAGGGTACACCGGTATTTGATGGTTCTGACTATACCGGATATGCAATCAGAATAATTAGTAAACCTTATGTAACCCTGAAAAACGTACGTGTTACGAAGTATAGATATGGCATCTGGGTGGACGTTAGTAGTCATTACGCCGTTGTAGATAGCTGTGTGGCAGACTCATGCTGCAATACGGATTACGTAACTAAAGGATATGATGGCTATGGTATCTTGGTTCAAAGCAGTAATTATTGTAAGCTTATAAATTGTTCGACGACCGACAACGGGGGAGATAATATCTTCCTTTCGAAAGCGAATTACTGTACTCTTGAAAAATGCAGCGTTTATAGTAAACAAACGGTTAGTAATCAGTGGATTACAGATTATTATGTGGTCCTTGCGTGGAGTAGTTACAACACCATACGGAATTGTTATGCTGAAGATATCAATGGATCTTACAAGGGAAATCATGGCTTTATCATCAAAGATGGAGGTAGTGGAACTCAGCATAGTACCGGTAACCTGTTTGTTAATTGCACGGCCAAAAAATTTGAAGAAGGCTTTGTTTGCGCTCATGGTGCGTATCAGAACATGATTGATAGCTGTTATGCAGATAACACCGGCAAACATTCTTCATTCAATTTTTGTTTTCAAAATCGGGAAGGAGCTCATGACAATATTTTCTCTAATTGCACGGCAGTGGGATCTATCGGGATATCCAGTGTATATAGCGGTACGGAAAGCAGTGGTTCCAGTACTCAAAATAATACCCTTTTCGTTAATTGTTGTTTCAAGGGTATAAACAGTGCTACTATCGGTATTTTCTTAAGAAATGCGACCAATACGACATTTAAAAATTGTACTTATGTAAATATTCCCAATCTGTTTCGTTTTAGTAAAAGTAGTTCGGGTTCAGACATGAATTCAGGAACTATCTTGAAAAATTGTATTCTTTCCGGAGTCATTGCTCAATATGACAACAGTTCGCTGGCTGCTCCTTTTGGATATAACACTACAGAAACAGGATACAGTGATATGGCCAATGTTGCAGCCACCTATACCGATTTTTGGAATGGCTTTTCAGCACTTTCCGGAACCGGAAACATCTCTGTTGACCCTTTGTTTGCCGATATAGATCATTCCGATTACCATCTTAAATCAGAATACGGAAGATGGGATGGAACCACATGGGTAACTACTGATGGTGTGACAAGTCTCTGTATTGACGCCGGTGACCCGCAAGATACTTATGCCAATGAGCTATCTCCCAATGGATTTAGAATAAATATGGGGGCTTATGGAAATACGGTCGAAGCATCAAAGAGCCCTACCACAGGATTGAAAGAAGTTAAAAGCGATTGGTTCACTTATTATAAAAAAGGTAATGAGCTGATTATATGCTTATCGGAACTTGATATGATGTCAAATCCGGTATCCGTATCTCTTACAACTTTAGACGGCAGAACTACAAAACAAATATTTAATCATGTTAATCCTATCGTGATTGATCTTTCCAATTATCCAAAAGGATTTTTAATTGGAACTGTTTCAACATCCGGAAAAACAAAATCTTTTAAATGGCTGAATGATTAATGTAAGCATGGATACAACAGCTCAATTAAATAAAGAACAGGATAGGATTCTATCAATAGATTTCTTTCGTGGTTTGGTGATGTTCATTCTTGTATCGGGGATCGGAACTTTATTCAACGGACTGGTTGAAGCAGGTAAAGGAGGGCCTTTGATTGCGTTGTTGAATAAACATGCCGATCATGGGGTATGGTTTGAAATTTATTTCTGGGATCTGATCCAACCGTTCTTCATGTTTATTGTTGGTGTTGCGATGCCATTCTCTTTAACCAAACGATTGGCCAAAGGCGATAGCTGGAAAAAATCATTGTGTCATGCCTTGAAGCGTTCCTTCTGGTTACTTGTTCTTGGATTTATGTTGGGAGCTAAAGACAAAACTTTTTATCTGACGAATATCCTGCCCCAACTTTCATTTGTATATATCATTGCTTTTTTGTTGATACAAAAAAATGTGAAATGGCAGTTGTTTGTTTCTTTCGCCATGATCTTAGTATCAGATCTTCTTTACCATTTTTGGCCGATAGAAGGGTATAATATGCCGTATACTCCTGATCATAATTTCGGTTCGTGGTTTGATATGGTCACAGTAGGACATTTACATCCATATCATTGGGTAACATTTAATGCCATACCTACTTGTGCTCATATTATCTGGGGTTTAATGATCGGAAAATTGCTGATGACCGACTGGTCAAAAAAGAAAAAGTTATCAATCATGGTTTTGGCGGGGCTATCAGGAGTCATCGCCGGTTATGCTTTAAGCTTCTATATTCCTATGATCGAGCGCATCAGTACCAGTTCGTTTGTTATCTTTAGCGGCGGATGGTGTGTTTTGGCTATGGCTTTTTCATATTGGTTCATCGATATTTTAAACTGCAAAAAAATTGGGTTGTTTTTTGCCATCGTCGGAATGAATCCCATTTTTATATATCTTTTTACCAATTTGGGCGGAAGGCAAATCCTTACCCGTATGGCCAGGCCGTTCACCTATCGGCTTTTTAGTTGGAGCAATGACATTGTCATTGATATGGTAACCATAACAGTTGTAGCTGCGATGGTCTGGTATATCTGCTATTTTCTGTATAAAAGAAAAATATTTATCAAATTATAAATAATAGTTTTTAAAAACGAATAACATAAAAAGTTAGATGAAAAGAGTTACTGTTTTGCTGCTTTCTTTGTTTGTCGCCATGTTAGGGATGGCAACAAATTATTACGTTTCTTCAACGGCTCAGTACAGAAGTGATTCCAATCTCGGGACCTCACCTGATCTGCCATGGGCGACCATGCAAAAAGTGAATAGTCTGACATTTAATCCCGGCGATACTGTAAGATTTTACGGAACGTTTACCGACCAGATTATGTACGATCCCGGTAATGGCTCTGAGTATGCGCCGATTGTTTTAATGGGAATGGAGCCTAACAATGGTCGCGCTGTTATAAGCGGCATTAATCTTTCCAACACACAATATGTTGAATTTATAAATTTCGAATGTACAACTCATAGTATTCAGGTAAGAACCGTTAATACCAGCACTAATCCGGTGAAGTTTCTTAAATTTAAAAATCTGTATTTACACGGTGGTATTCAAGGCGTTGCTATAACCATTCCAACGGCGACCGATATTACATTTGAGAATACAATCATTGATCAAACGGATCAGGACGGCATTCTGCTTTCGGATGGGGCCGGTGATCGATTTTCATACATCGGAGGATCCATAACCAATACCGGTAAAGTTTATCCGGGTTGGCATGTTCACGGCTGTTATGCATCCGGCGGGACCGGGCATCTTTTTGATGGTGTAACATTCAGGAACAATGCTTACGGATGTGCAATCAGCATACGACGCGGAGGTATAATTATTCGCAACTGTCAATTTTTTGACATAGCATATACGCAATATATCGGAAACGTCAACGAAGACGAAGCAACCGGTATCAATCATTTCACCGGCTCAAGAGCAAAAAACCAGTATTATTTGGTATATCACAACTTGTTTGTGGGAGGTGATGCTATCTATCAAAGTGATAAGTTGAATAATGGAACGGACTTGGGTGTTGATGATCCCGGTAATACATGGGCCGTATTCAATAACACATTTGTCAATTCAGGTATCAATTTTTCAGGTTCTACTACTACAAATTATTCTAGGTTTTACGATATCTACATGCGCAACAATGTGTTTGTCAATACTGTAGTAAAAGTCGGAGATGCAAATACAGGAAAAGAACATGTGTTATCAAACAACGGATGGTTTGGTTCAACGTATAATGGAACAACAACATTTCCGGGTACCGGCAATCTAACGACAAATCCGGCACTTGATGCACAAAACAATGTAACTGCGGATGCTTATAGAAATGCAGGTACAAAAGATATTGCGCCTGAAAGGACCGATAAGGATATGCCTGCCGTGTCAATGGTTACCGACATAACAGATCCTTTATATTATTTAGACTCTAATCCTGACATCGGCAGGAATGAATATGACAGTACTGTAACTCCTAACATTTTTCCTGTAGCTATAATCGAGGGCATCACTCCAAATCCGGCATTTTATGGTTCTGTAGTATCTTTCAGAGGTACAGGTACGGATACTGACGGAACGATTGCCTCTTACGAATGGAGTTCAAGTATCAATGGCATTTTCAGCTCATCTGAAAATGCAGATTTCTCTGGATTAAATGCAGGAACTCATGTTATAACTTTCAGAGTGAAAGATGACAGAGGTGATTGGTCAATACCAGTTGTGGATACACTTTTGATTAACAGTAATCCGACCAGTCTTATTGCCGACTGGAAATTTAATGAAAATGATGGTGATGTTGCTGCTGATAATTCAAACAATGGAAATACCGGAACATTAATAAACTCGCCAACCTGGACAACCGGAAAAATAGGCAGTGCATTAAATTTCACGGATAGTTATGTCAACATTCCAAGCTCAACAAGTCTGAACACCATAACAAGAGCTATTACTCTTTCTGCTTGGATAAAAGCAAGTACCAATACGGCGACTTCTACCATTATAGAAAGATGGCTTTACGGAACGGGGGTTAATCAAAGATCTTTTATCTTATATGTAGCTACTACTGGTAAAATTTCTTTTGGCTTAAGTAACGATGGAACATCAGCCAATACAAAATGGCTGACTACAACGGCAACCATCACCAGAGATGTATGGACTTATGTTACCGCCACATTCGACGGAACAACAATGAAAATCTACCTGAACGGAGTCTTAAGCACAAGTGTGGCTGCCGGATTCTCAACCATCTTTGTTCCGACAGGAAATGTCCATATCGGAAAATGGCAAACTACAGCCACCACTTGGGAACTTCCGTTTATCGGTACCATAGACGAAGTGAAAATTTTCAATGAGGCATTATCTTCAGATGAAGTAAAAAATTTGTACAATGATATTCCTTTATCCGTAGAAGAAATATCAAATGCATTTAGTGCGAGATGTTATCCGAATCCGTTCTCTTCAAGCATTACCATAGATTATAATGTTCCGGAAAATGGAAAAGTAATGATAGATATTTATAATCTTACCGGTCAATTAATTCAAAAGCTTGTTGATGAAGATCAGAGTAGTATGGGAAAACACAGTGTTACATGGAACGCAGATAACATAGCCGATGGTTTATTCCTTTGTAAGATTGATATTAATGGGTATAAACAAGTATATAAGATTTTGAAGAAATAAATTACGACAGGCTTCAACTTATACATTGGTGGCTTTTGCATGGTTGCTGGTAACAAACGTGTATGATCAGGATGAGGAGAAGTTGATGTCGATTTTCGTTACAATGAGAGAAACGGAAGATCGGTTGATTGCTAATGATAGGCCGGTCAAAAAAAATATTTATCAAATTATAAATAATAGTTTTTAAAAACGAATAACATAAAAAGTAATATGAAACGAATTACAGTTTTGGTACTTTCTTTTTTTGTTGCCATGTTGGCAATGGCAACAAATTATTATGTCTCTTCAACAGCTCAGTACAGAAGTGATTCCAATCTCGGGACCTCACCTGATCTGCCATGGGCGACCATGCAAAAAGTGAATAGTCTGACATTTAATCCCGGCGATACTGTAAGATTTTACGGAACGTTTACCGACCAGATTATGTACGATCCCGGTAATGGCTCTGAGTATGCGCCGATTGTTTTAATGGGAATGGAGCCTAACAATGGTCGCGCTGTTATAAGCGGCATTAATCTTTCCAACACACAATATGTTGAATTTATAAATTTCGAATGTACAACTCATAGTATTCAGGTAAGAACCGTTAATACCAGCACTAATCCGGTGAAGTTTCTTAAATTTAAAAATCTGTATTTACACGGTGGTATTCAAGGCGTTGCTATAACCATTCCAACGGCGACCGATATTACATTTGAGAATACAATCATTGATCAAACGGATCAGGACGGCATTCTGCTTTCGGATGGGGCCGGTGATCGATTTTCATACATCGGAGGATCCATAACCAATACCGGTAAAGTTTATCCGGGTTGGCATGTTCACGGCTGTTATGCATCCGGCGGGACCGGGCATCTTTTTGATGGTGTAACATTCAGGAACAATGCTTACGGATGTGCAATCAGCATACGACGCGGAGGTATAATTATTCGCAACTGTCAATTTTTTGACATAGCATATACGCAATATATCGGAAACGTCAACGAAGACGAAGCAACCGGTATCAATCATTTCACCGGCTCAAGAGCAAAAAACCAGTATTATTTGGTATATCACAACTTGTTTGTGGGAGGTGATGCTATCTATCAAAGTGATAAGTTGAATAATGGAACGGACTTGGGTGTTGATGATCCCGGTAATACATGGGCCGTATTCAATAACACATTTGTCAATTCAGGTATCAATTTTTCAGGTTCTACTACTACAAATTATTCTAGGTTTTACGATATCTACATGCGCAACAATGTGTTTGTCAATACTGTAGTAAAAGTCGGAGATGCAAATACAGGAAAAGAACATGTGTTATCAAACAACGGATGGTTTGGTTCAACGTATAATGGAACAACAACATTTCCGGGTACCGGCAATCTAACGACAAATCCGGCACTTGATGCACAAAACAATGTAACTGCGGATGCTTATAGAAATGCAGGTA